>Ga0308160_10000204_pt1 | contig 149455 bp, 139 predicted proteins | sample PhyFR1_FD_201036 | JGI IMG/M metagenome (GOLD analysis project Ga0308160, IMG submission 201036) | Phyllosphere microbial communities from UC Gill Tract Community Farm, Albany, California, United States - DLSLF.R1 | ecosystem: Host-associated > Plants > Phyllosphere > Unclassified | place... | reverse complement strand
CCGATCCGGGCTGCAAAGGTAGCAATCTTTTCTTCTCCCGCAATATTTATTTTAAAATAAATCCTGCCCTCTCTATCTCCTGCGCCATCCTTTCATTCAAACCCTTCCTCCGAAGCGGGATGCAAAAGTAGAAAAAATTAACGCTTCTGCAAAGCTTTTACCCCGATTATCTGAAAGTTTAAGCTAACTCGATGGTTTTCAACAGGAAAAAATATGCCGGGAGGCAAAACTTTTTGGACGAAAGGGTGTTTAAGGCCGGCTGTACAACAAGAGCTTACCAGGTCTCAAAACCTGATAGGTTTAAATATGAAGCGCCCATTGCCTGAAACTTCCGAAGTTTTCCTGCGCCCGGCCGTTTAAAACTTCGGAAGACCCTGCCAGATAAACCCGATTGCAATGGAAAGCCCGCAGCGAGGACTTGCAATGAAAAGCGGGAACAAACCTTCATAGCAGCACAAAACTGCTTTGCTAAAAAACAAAAGCACGCTTATATATAGTATAGGAACAACCTGTGCGGCCTGAATAGACTTCCCAAGTTATCCTTACACCCTGCTCTTTAAACTTCGGAAGTCAAAAATATTTTATAAATTAGTTAGATGCTTTTGGTTAAACAATGGACTTCTGATTTATTTGGATTGCTATTTCCAAATCTATGTAATGCATGTGGCAATTCTTTGTTCCGCCACGAACAGTTGATTTGTTTAAAATGCTTACACGATCTTCCTTTTACAGACTATCATCAATATGCAGATAATAGGGTTGCCAAGCAGTTATGGGGCCGCTTACCACTTAATGCTGCAATGGCCATGTTGTATTTTAGAAAAGGAGCGAAGGTTCAAAACCTAATCCACAACTTAAAATACAATGGCAGAACCGATGTTGGGGTACTATTAGGCAATATGCTGGGCGAGCGGCTAAAAACCGGGATTCTTTACCAAGATATCAACATGGTTATCCCAGTTCCTTTGCATCGTAAAAAATATAAGGCTAGGGGCTATAATCAAAGTAGCTTTATTGCAAAAGGAATTGCAACACAAATGGGAATAGATATTAGTGAAGATCACCTTATCCGGACTACTTCAACGGAGAGTCAAACTAAAAAAAGCAGGTATAACCGGTATGAAAATATGAAAGATGTTTTTCAGGTAAATTCTGCTGAAGATATAACCGGTAAACATATTTTACTGGTTGACGATGTAATTACCACTGGGGCAACGCTTGAAGCCTGTGCCAATACACTCTTAGCTATTGGTGCGGCAAAAGTGAGCATTGCAGCGCTTGCCTTTGCAGAATAATTACTGTTACACGGCTTAAGCGCTGTTGTAAGTAGCCAAACATTTTTCTAAGTTTGATTTATGCGTTTAAATATTGGTTTAGTGCTTTTAATTTTATTCCTTGGTTCAGCTTGCCGGAAAGGGGAGCGTATAACCACAGATCCGAATGCTAAACTAAACATCTCTAATAAAGAAGTATTATTTGATACCATCTTTACTTCAGTAGGATCAATTACCAAAAGAATAAAGATCGTTAACTGGAACAATGATGCGGTTAAAGTTTCCGAAATCAGATTATCAGGTGGCAATATTTCGGCTTTTAGCATTAACATTAACGGGGAGCAAACGCAGCACAAAAATGATCTCATTATAAACGGCCGGGATTCTATAAACCTTTTTGTCAAAGTTTCGATCAATCCAAATTCAACTAACCTGCCCTTTCTGGTCCAAGATTCTATCATATTAAATACAAATGGGAATAAACAGGTAATTCAGCTTTTAGCTTATGGACAGAATGCTGTATTTGTTAACGAATCGACAATTAATGCCAATACTATCTGGACAAAAGCTTTACCCTACATTATTAATGGATCGTTAACTGTTAAGAGCGGGGGCTCACTAACCATCCAACCTGGAGCTAAAATTTATTTTCACAAGGATGCAAATTTAAACATAGAAGGGAATTTGGTGGTTAATGGCAGCCTTACTGAACCTGTACTATTTTGTAGCGATAGGCTGGAATACATATATAGCGATGAGCCTGGGCAATGGAAAGGGATTTTCTTAAAACGAACCGGATATGGATTGATTAAAAATGCGATCATCAAAAATGCATCTGTTGGCATTACCTCCGATTCTTTGTCCGTGAACAACAACCCCAAATTAATTTTAAGCAATAGTATTATTAAAAACATGCAGGTGGCGGCTTACATTGGCTACCACTCGGAACTGCTTGCATTTAATAATGTGATGTACAACTGCGGCAATTACTTAATATATGCAGTAGGAGGAGGGAATTACAACTTAAAACAGAATACTTTTGCTGGTTACAACTCAAATTTCCCACGTAAAACTGCCGCTCTGAGTTTTTCGGATTATTTATCGGCAAATGCTTATAACAAACTTCAGGTAGATTTAACCAATAATATCATATGGGGGAGTTTAACGAATGAACTGGATATCCAAAAGAAAACGTCTGCAATAGTGCAGTTCAATTTATGGAGCAATTTAATCCGATCTACCAACAGCGCTTACAGCAACAATGGCAATATTTTAAATACCGACCCTCTTTTCATTAATCAAGATCTAGAAGATTTTCGGGTATCTCCCGGTAGCATCGTTAGAAAAAAGGGAGCTGATTTAAGTACTGATCCGTATTTCTTTAATTATCTTAATCAGGATACGAAAGGAAATGCAAGAATTTATCCCTCAACCTTAGGTAGTTACGAGAAATAATTTATTTTTTTCATTTTCTCAAAACAAAATGGCGACAATTTCCGTTTATATATTCGAGAGCGTTAATTTAGATGGTAAGGGTCGATATTTCTTCTAAAGAATATCGGCCCTTTACTTTTTACTAGGATTTTAAGATTATAGGATTGCCACTTCCATTTTAGGCTATTTTTTTAACATCGCTTCAATTTCCAACAAGATTATTTCTTTAGAATTTAGCATTCGTACCTATGCAGCCTGCAGCCCCGCTTTCCCTCCTGTCGTTTTAATTTCAATATCAAAATATATAGATCAAAACGGCATCCGTTCAATCAGGCTTAGTTAACAAAGTCAGTATTTAAATACTCCGCTAACAAAAAAGCAGCTACAAATCAATGCAAAGCCTTATTTATTTGTTTTGTTATTAAGTTATTCTACTGTTACTGATTTAGCTAAGTTTCTAGGCTGATCTACATTACAGCCACGCATCACTGCAATATGATACGATAATAACTGAAGCGGAATAGTTGCTATAAGTGGTAAAAAGGCTTCATTGGCATCAGGAATTTCGATACAGTAATCGGCCATTTTCTTCACCTCCGTGTCTCCCTGGGTTACAATCGCAATCACTTTACCTTTTCTTGCTTTTACTTCCTGTATATTGCTGATCACTTTTTCGTATGACGAATTCTGCGTAGCAATAAAAACCACCGGCATTTCTTCATCAATTAAAGCGATAGGCCCATGTTTCATTTCTGCTGCAGGATAACCCTCTGCATGGATGTAAGAAATTTCCTTAAGTTTTAAGGCACCTTCTAAGGCCACAGGAAAACCACTACCTCTTCCCAAGAACAAACAGTTGGTAGAATCTTTGATCTTTTCTGCAACTTCTTTGATCAGATCGTTCGATTCTAAAGCAACCTGAATTTTTTCAGGGATATGGTCCAGCTCGGTTAAAAGCTCAATTAATTTTGAGGTGGTAATGGTTCCTTTTTGCTGCGCCATGTAAAAGGCCATCAAGGTTAAAACCGTTACCTGGGCAGTAAATGCTTTTGTTGAGGCTACGCCAATTTCCGGACCTGCATGGGTGTAAACACCGGCATGGGTTAAACGCGGAATAGAAGCCCCCGCAACATTACAGATCCCAAAAATAGTTGCTCCACGTTCTTTTGCCATCTCGATGGCTGCCATGGTATCGGCAGTTTCACCGGATTGTGAAATGGCAATTACCACATCTTTTTCGGTAATGATCGGATTGCGGTATCTGAACTCCGAAGCATACTCCACCTCTACAGGTATACGGGCATATTCTTCGATCAGGTATTCGCCAACCAAACCAGCATGCCACGATGTTCCGCAGGCCACAATAATGATCCGGTCTATATTTTTTAATTTTTCTGCAAATTCTTTGATCCCGCCAAGCTGAACTTTTCCTTCTTCAGGATAAATACGTCCACGCATACAATCTTTAATTGAACGTGGCTGCTCATAAATTTCTTTAAGCATAAAGTGATCAAAGCCACCTTTTTCCAACATTTCGAGTTTTAACTCCAATTCTTGAATCAGTGGGGTTTGGATCACGTTATCTAGTTGTTTGATCAACAGATCTTCTCTGGTAATCAATGCGATTTCACCATCCTTTAAGTAAATTACATTTTTGGTGTATTCAATAATCGGTGTAGCATCAGAGGCAATAAAATATTCTCCGGCTCCAACACCAATTACCATCGGGCTCCCTTTCCTTGCAGCAATTAAACGATCTGGGTGCTCTTTATCCATAATAACGATGGCGTAAGCCCCATTTACTTCGTGCAAAGCCAAACGAACGGCTTCCAAAAGGTCGATCTGCTCGATTTTTTGAATTTCCTCAATCAGATGGATGAGTACTTCTGTATCAGTATCGCTTTTAAATTCGTGCCCGCGGCTGGTCAATTCTTCCTTTAGCGTAGCATAATTTTCGATGATCCCATTATGTATAATAGAAAGTTTCCCATTATTTGAAGTATGTGGATGGGAGTTACGGTCAGATGGAACACCATGGGTAGCCCAACGCGTGTGCCCCATGCCAATACTGCCCGTTTTATCCTGAGTCTCAGCAAATTCTTCCAGAACGGCCACTTTTCCGGCTTTTTTATAAATATGGTCGCCACTGTTATTCATCAGCGCAATACCAGCGCTATCATAACCGCGGTATTCTAATCTTTTAAGACCTTTCAGTACAATTGGCCACGCTTCTCTGTAACCAATATAGCCTACTATTCCACACATAAGTTTATATTACATTAATTTGGCTCAAATATATAAAACAAACGTTTGCTTTAAAGAAAAAAAGCCGATAAACTTACTTCACAAAAAAAGCAGTTACAAATTAATGTAACTGCTCATTCTATTGCAACCTAAGCAAGGTTGTTGTATAATTTTATTTATAAAGCGGGAAGGCACTTACCAACTTAATCACCTCAGCTTTTACACTATTTAGGTTAGCTTCATCATCCGGATTGGTTAAAACCTGATCGATTAAATCTACAATCTTCTCCATTTCAGTCTCTTTTAAACCGCGTGTAGTAATTGCGGCGGTACCTACACGGATACCTGAAGTTACAAATGGCGATTTATCATCGAAAGGAACCATGTTTTTGTTCACTGTAATTTCTGCTTTTTCTAAAGCATTTTCAGCTACTTTACCAGTAATATTTTTATTTCGAAGATCGATCAGCATCAAGTGGTTATCTGTACCGCCAGAAATAATGCCATATCCTTTAGCTACAAATGCTTTGGCCATTGCCTGTGCGTTAGCCGCAACTTGTTTAATGTATGTTCCGTATTCGTCGCTTAAAGCTTCGCCAAAAGCAATTGCTTTAGCTGCAATAATATGCTCCAACGGACCACCTTGTGTACCAGGGAAAACCGCCATATCAAGCAGGTTACTCATTAAACGGGTTTCGCCTTTAGGTGTTTTTAATCCCCATGGATTTTCGAAATCCTGTCCCATCATAATCATCCCCCCACGTGGGCCACGTAAAGTTTTGTGGGTGGTAGTGGTTACAATGTGGCAATATGGAAGCGGGTTAGCCAATAATCCTTTTGCGATTAATCCTGCAGGGTGAGAAATATCAGCTAAAACCAAAGCACCGATTTTATCTGCTACCGCACGGATAAAGGCGTAATCCCACTCGCGGGAATAAGCAGATGCACCGCAGATAATTAATTTAGGTTTTTCGGCTAAAGCAACTTCTTCTAATTTTTTATAGTCAATTAATCCGGTTTCTCTTTCAACGCCATAAAATAAAGGCTGGTATAGTTTACCCGAAAAGTTAACAGGCGAACCATGTGTTAAGTGACCTCCATGAGAAAGATCAAATCCTAATATTTTATCGCCTGGCTGCAAAACGGCAAGCATTACTGCTGCATTAGCTTGTGCGCCAGAGTGTGGCTGAACGTTTACCCACGCTGCACCGAACAACTCTTTTGCCCTATCGATAGCAATTTGCTCTACTACATCCACTACCTGGCAACCGCCATAGTAACGTTTTCCTGGTAAGCCTTCAGCATATTTATTGGTTAGTACCGATCCGGCAGCTTCCATCACCTGCTTACTTACAAAGTTTTCTGATGCAATAAGCTCTAAACCATGCTCTTGGCGGTTTAACTCCTTATCAATAAGTTCAAAAATTTGGTTGTCGCGTGTCATCATTATATGAGGTTTGTATTTTTTTTGCAAAAGTAAGAAATTCAAATTTAATTTAGGCCGTATTAGGATAATGCTTTCACATTAAAGTTGTTAAAGCCGCTCCCTATGGTTATCTCTACGATTTGTTGCTGCAACATTTCTAAAATAGCCAGGAAATTATAAACGAAATGCACTTTATTCTCTGAATTTTTAAGCACCAGAGCAAAATCGATCTGTTTATTGATATCAAGCAGATTAGCAATAAAGTGTTTTTGCTGTTCGATAGTGTAAGGATATTGTACCACGGTGTGTTTAACCTCTTCGCTGCGCAGCTCATATTTCTGCATCGTGCGGTGATAAACGGTTAAAAGTTTATAGAGATCCAATGATAAAAGTTCATCCTGGTGGCTGGAAGATGCAGCGGCCAGGGTTAAATCATATGCAATATTACCCCGTTGATCTTGTTTAAACCGTTCCTCTTCAAAAACTTTCATTTCTTCTGCGGCAGATTTAAATTGTTTGTAGGCGATAAGCCTTGCGATCAAATCTTGTTCAGTATTAATTTCGTTTCCGGCTTCATCAACCTCAATTCTTGGCAAAAGCATTTTAGATTTAATGCGCATCAAGGTTGCAGCCACTAAGATAAATTCGCTGGCAACTTCTACATTTAAAGCTAGGAGCTGATGGATATAGGCCAAAAAGTCGTTGGTGATTTTGGCAATCTCCACATCCTGGATATTAAGTTCATCCCGCTCTATAAAGAACAGCAACAAATCGAAGGGGCCTTCGAATACCGGAAGTTTTATTTCAAAATTCTCTGCCTGCATGTGAAGAGACAAACATAGTGAAAATTTTTAGCCCTCAATAATATAAACCCTAGCCTATTAACCACTAAATCCTAAAGTTAATGTCATTATTTCAGGTTTTTACCACAGATGTACACAGATAAACACAGATCTATATTATAGCTGTGTTTACCTATGGCTGATTTTGCTTTTAAACCCAAAACGGTTTTCCTTAACCTTATCCGCTACCCCATAAACACGACTAAATGCCCCATAACCCAATTGTCAATAATTAAAGCTATTTTACCACAAATAGAAACTGAGGTTTATCTGTCTGTATCTTTTTTATCTGTGGTTAATATCCCTTTTGCCTAAACCTTAAGTTAATCTCATGCCACTAACCACTAAACCCTAACCCTTAACCTGCATCCGCTAAGCCCTCAACGCCAACCGCTTAACGCTCAATAATAAACCACTATTTTTCTCTTCTATATTAAAACAAATTTGCCTTACTTTGTATCTTGTTTTTTACCATAAATTTCGAATGCAAGTAAAAGCTGGCCCCCTATTATCTAAAATCAACTATCCCGCTGATTTAAAGCAATATAGTGAATCTGACTTAGAACAAATAAGCCAGGAATTACGACAGTATATCATTGATGTAGTTAGTGTTAACGGAGGCCATTTTGGCGCCAGTTTAGGTGTTGTTGAATTAACAGTAGCCTTACACTATGCATTAAACACCCCTTACGATAAGTTGGTTTGGGATGTGGGCCATCAGGCATACGGGCATAAAATATTAACCGGCCGTAGGGATTTATTCCATACCAACCGTGTATACGGTGGCATTAGCGGTTTCCCGAAAATTTCGGAAAGTGAATATGATACCTTTGGTGTAGGCCATTCTTCTACTTCTATTTCGGCCGCTTTGGGTATGGCGGTGGCTTCGCAGTTAAAAGGCGAAACCGATCGGCAACACGTTGCCGTTATCGGCGATGGCGCCATGACTGCTGGTTTAGCATTTGAGGGATTAAACCATGCAGGGATCGAAAACAGTAATGTACTTGTGATCTTGAATGATAACTGCATGTCCATCGATCCAAATGTGGGTGCGCTTAAAGAATATTTAACCAGCATTACCATTTCAAAATCGTACAACCGTTTCCGTGATGATATTTCTCATGTACTCACAGGGCTTTCTAAGCTAGGCCCTAATGCACATAAGTATGTTAAGAAAATAGAGAAAAGCATTAAAGGAACCTTACTTAAACAAAGTAATTTATTCGAAGCTTTAAATTTTAGATACTTCGGTCCTGTTGACGGGCACGATGTAAAACGTTTAGCGCAGACCATAAAAGATTTATCTGCCATTCCCGGCCCTAAACTTTTACACTGCATTACCGTTAAAGGCAAAGGATTTGCATTGGCAGAAAAAGATCAGACCAAGTGGCATGCACCAGGTCTTTTCGATAAGATTACCGGTGAAATCAAAAAAAGCACTCCAGATAAACCACAACCGCCAAAATACCAGGATGTTTTCGGACATACCATGGTAGAGCTGGCCGAGGCGAACGATAAAATTGTAGGTATTACACCTGCTATGCCATCAGGATCATCGTTAAATATTATGATGAAAGCGATGCCAAAACGTGCATTCGACGTTGGGATTGCAGAACAACACGCTGTAACTTTCTCAGCTGGCTTGGCCACGCAAGGATTGGTTCCATTTTGCAATATTTATTCGAGTTTTATGCAAAGGGCATACGATCAGGTAATCCATGATGTTGCCATTCAAAAATTGAACGTTGTATTTTGCTTGGATAGAGCGGGCTTAGCAGGTGCTGATGGTGCAACACACCATGGCGCCTATGATATTGCTTACATGCGCTGTATACCAAATTTGGTAGTTTCTTCTCCAATGAATGAAGAAGAACTGCGTAACCTGATGTTTACTGCTCAACAAGAAAATGTTGGGCCATTTGTAATCCGTTACCCACGTGGTAATGGTGTTATGCCCGATTGGAAGCGACCATTCAAAGCATTAGAAATTGGCAAAGGACGGAAGATCTGTGACGGAGAGGATGTAGCCTTATTAACCATTGGCCACGTAGGTAACTTTGCAGTTGAAGCCCGAGCCGAACTGAACAGCGAAGGTTTTTATCCGGCACACTACGATTTACGTTTTGTGAAGCCATTGGATGAGCAGCTATTACATGAAGTTTTTGCTAAATATAAAAATGTAATCACCGTAGAAGATGGTTCTTTACCAGGAGGAGTAGGTTCAGCAGTATTAGAGTTTATGGCCGATCATGATTATAGCGCAAATGTTATCCGTTTAGGTATTCCAGATCAGTTTATCGAACATGGCGAGCAGGCTGAACTTTGGGCTGAATGTGGTTATGATAAAAATGCGATTATGGAGGCGGTTAGAAAAGTGGCCACTAAACGAACAACCAATACCATGGCTGGTTAAACTTATTTAATCGATGACCAATTTTACATACAGGATTCGGTCTTAATCTGCTGCTATTGTAATCAAAATATTAAGCTTTGATTAAGCTTTTATTCAAATTTTCATCAAATACTTAATAATAAGTATTGATTATTTGTTTAACGACAAAACAGTGCTGTGAGTCGATTTAATTGTTTCAAAAATCTACTTCAATCTCCAAACAATATTTAAGTTACTATGTTTACTGGTATTATATTTGTGCTAATCCCAGCAAACCTTAATAGAATAGTAATGAAAACGTTTAAAAAATCAATTTTGTTTACCAAAACCGTTCTTAATTTCATTGGATTTTTATTTAATCAATCCCTAAACCGAGATAAACTAAGTAAAAAGTCAGGTTAAATTAAACCTGACTAAATATTTGCGAGGCACGAAGATAACCGAACGGAGTGAGCTCATGAATGCCTTTAAAACAACTGCAAAAATGAATAATCTTAAAGCGCATGCTATCACCGATTTATTTTAGCACAGGAAAGACCTTCGACTACGCTCAGGATGACATTGAGTGCATAAAGCCGCAACAAAAGGTCCCCTCGCCGCTTTATGCTCACCATTCGCCCCTCTACCTCCCACCTTTTACGCTACCTTCCTTGAAGAAATATTAAAAATCGTGATAGATATTTCTAAACGAGCTTCTCAATCCTATTGTGATTAATCCTGTTTTATTTATACCCAATTCGTTACTTTCTCTTCTATACGTTCCCGCTAATTCTAACCTTAAATTATATTTCGGGTTTAGTAAGTAAGCAACCTGACCCTTCACGTAATATAGATCTGTACCTATGCCTTGCCCGATATGGCTTCCATATTGAACAGATCTGGTATCATAGCTTTTAAAAATATCGCCTCCATAATTCATTCCTTCAGGATCCAAACCGTATCTGGAATATAGTGCCTGGCCCTGCAGATCGAATCTTTTATAGCTATAATTTAAAATCCCTAAAAACTCCCTGAAATTTGCACCACGCGGGTGTGCTAAAGATTGGTTGTAATTGGCATAGTTCGAAATTCTATCGAAGTGCGCATAGGTATATGGCCTCGCCGTATTAAACTCTGCAAGGTAGTTTAAGCCCTGTACTTTAAAAAGATCAGATCCCCGTACGCCAAATTGGACGGCAAATTTATTGGCCCAATAACCATTTCCCTTAAAAAATTCTTTAGCAGTAAATTCATCGAACATAAATTGCCCATATAATGCTGTTTTTTCTAAGAGTTCATATTTTAGGTTAATACCTAATCGCATCTTATCTGGGGAGGTCGTGTTGGTATTTTCAACTGGGCGCAAAAACATAAAAGGGTGAATATAATTAAAATCAAATCCCCGTTTTCCTTCAGGCTCCGCATCTGCCCATGTTACCGCCTGAAAGAAACCAACGGAAAAGCGTTTAGTAGCATTCCAATCCACATAATGTGCCGCCATCCATTTCCCGCGGTCACCTAATCTTCGATCACTTGCTAATTTAGGCGCCCCTGGATCGAGCATATAGGCAAATATGGTCTGGTACTGTACACTGCCTACTGTTGCCCTTACCCTAAAGAAAGAATAATTAGAAGAAACATCTGATAACAGCATCGAACGGTAACCATCACCAATAAAATTTTTATCGTAACCTAGGGCAAAATTTAAATATTTATTGGGTGTATAAGATAGTAGTGCAGTTACATAAGACCAATCCTGTTTGTCTGTTCCTAATTTTCCATAACCCTGCCCTGGCACTACCTGATTGGCAACAATAAAGTTATTTACATAATTTACAAATTTACCCTGATTTTCAAAACCGTTTAAATAGAAAGAAAATTGTTTTCCAACATTACCACCTACTTGAAAACCGCGGGTATTTAACCATGTCGATCTATCTGCGCCAAAGTCTCTACCGATTTGAAAATCCGGCAGAAAATCAGCATAAATATTATAATCCTCGTTCTTAAATTCCAAAAGATGTTCCTGGAACAATTTGCGATGCACCCAGCTTCTTTTATTTAAACTGTCGGTTCCTGCATTCATCAAAGAATCAAAGTGCATTTGCAAAGCACTATCATCCGCATAAAAGCCTTTAATGGCCGAATGGAATTTCGATTGCTGGTCGTAAACCGAAGTATTTAATTTCTGATAAAACTGATAATCATAAGGAATGTTATGATTGGGCGTAGGATTTTGTGCATCAGCAGCTAAAGCAAAAATGGCCATCAAGGCCATTAAAAAGATTTTTCTCATCATATTCTATTCGTTAATTAGCTTATCTAGTTCTTCAAATATTGAATTTTTACTTTTAAATTCTGGAACAAGTTTCTTCATGTTAATCACCACTTGCCTGTTACTGTCCGATTTTGCCGATGAAATTAATTCATAAATCTGTTTTTCAACATCAGCAAATACGTATTCCCTCACTTTACCGATCATAATCTTCTCATGGTGCGTGGGCATGGTGTTTTCATTATCGTTAAGCAACTCTTCGTACAATTTTTCTCCGGGGCGCAAACCAGAATATTCAATCTTAACATCAACGTTAGGTTCTAAACCTGCAAGTCTGATCATCTTTTTGGCTAACTCTACAATCTTAACTGATTTACCCATATCAAAAACAAAAATCTCGCCACCTTTGCCCATACAACCCGCTTCCAGCACCAAACGGCAAGCTTCAGGTATGGTCATAAAATAACGGGTAATTTCTGGATGGGTGACCGTAACAGGCCCTCCTTTTTCGATTTGCTGTCTAAATCTAGGGATTACCGAACCATTAGAACCCAACACATTTCCAAAACGGGTAGTGATGAATTTGGTAATTGGTTTAACATTTAAGTCGTTAATATATTGTAGGCCATTACTGAAGATAAAGCCATCAGTACTTAATGAGTTATTAAGTGACTGAACATAAATCTCAGCAATCCTTTTTGATGCACCCATAATATTGGTTGGGTTAACGGCCTTATCGGTAGAAATCATCACGAATTTCTGGACCCCATATTTAACGGATTTATCTGCAATCGTTTTGGTACCCAATACGTTTGCTTTAACCGCTTCTGCCGGGTTGTCTTCCATCAAAGGCACATGTTTGTAAGCCGCAGCATGATATACATAATGTGGTTTGTAGGTCTCAAACAATTTATCCATGCGCTGCTCATCACGAACATCGCCAATAAAGGCATGAAAGTTTTTCGTCTTATTGGTTTCTTCTAATTCCAGAAAAAGCTCGTGCAGGGCTGTCTCCGATTGATCACAAAGAATAATCAAGCCCACATTAAATTTAGAAAGCTGGCGAACAATTTCACTGCCAATAGATCCAGCAGCCCCTGTAATCAGAATCCGCTTTTTATTCAGCATGGTACCAATTCCATCGATATCGATTTTGATGGGCTTTCTGTTTAATAAATCTTCAATGTTTAGTTTTTGAATTTGAGCTGGCTTTAGCTGCCCATTGGTCCAAACATCAAGAGGTGGGATATTTAAAACTTTAATGTCGTTCTCTAAACACAGATCAACAATTTCATCTTTTTTCTCATCTGGTATGGTATACGAAGCAAAAATAATTTCGTCCAATTCATGCTCCCCGATGAGATAGGCAAGGTTGGCAGCATCCAAAATTTTCACACCATCTATAGTTTTACCTACTTTTCGTTGATCATCATCTACAAAAGCAACGATGTTTTTATTTACACTTCCATCATGGTCGAAAGTCCTTTTGGTAGCCAAACCTGCCTCACCTGCGCCATAAATGATCACTTTCTTTTTATCGAGGTTAAGATTCTTCACATAAATAAAGAAATACTTGATCAGCACCCGATATGTCATTAACAACAAAAAGCTCGTTAAACCATTTGTAATCAATATCGCAAAAGAAATTAATGGGTATTGGAAAAAGGTAATCGCGATTAGATTAAGAACGAAAAAAGTCCCGTTACCAATAACAACGGATATTAAAATCCGAAATGAGTCTTGTGCACTGGTATAACGGATAATTCCAGTAAAGGTTTTTATATGAAAAAAAACGGCTATATTAATTGTACCAATAATTAAGAGGTTCCTGGCGAGTTCAGGCAATTCAATTGCCGTTAAATCCAGGTTATGCTTAAGGGAATAAGCAAATATTAAAGAACAGGTACAAATGGTCAGATCCAACAAGAAAATGACCCAGCGGGGAACAATATTAATTTGTGTAAACAAAATACAATAGGCTAAATTTTCGTAAAGATAAGGATTACAACAAGATTAATACAATTCTAATGCATTAACATCATCTATTTCAAATACACTTGGAACTTCTGTAAGTCGAGCCAAACTAGAACAAGCATCAATACTCACACCAGCTCCAATCTTTGCACCACCACCGATATATGAATTTGGATAGATACTGCAAAAATCTTCTATAACCACATCATGATCGATCGTTACATTTGCATTAATGACCACATGTTTTCCGATAGTAGCACCAGATTGGATTACCGCACCAGCCAGAACAACACTCCCTTCTCCAATGATCACATCGTCGGCAACTATAGCTTTCGGGTGGATGACAGTGCCAAAATCGTGTACGATATATTTAGATATATTTCTCCTTACTTCATTGTTTCCAATTCCAATAATCATATTTGCTTGCTGCTCAATACTTTCATGATATGGAAAAACAGGAATACAATTAATAGATGATAGGTCCTTATTGTCATCAAAATAAGTGATTAATCGATCACCACTTAACTTAACCGCATCTCCAATTACTTTTGCATGGCCTCCGCCACCATAAATTACCCAATCAGTCATTACTTAACTTTAAGTTAAACAAATGTTCCTTACCCTCAATTCTCAATCGTAGGGTAACAAAAACAACCAGACACACCAGCAACAATAATAATGCCGATAACAAATTGGCCTGAATAATGAAAAGAATTAAAAGATTGATGAAAAGCTGAACAACGAGATAAAGTGCTACCACGGCTAATTGTGGCCATTTTTTTTCGTTGGCTAAAAACTGGTAAAAATGTGAACGGTGTGCTTTGAAAATGTTCTCTTTTCTCATTATCCTGAAGAAAATAGTGGTCACTGTATCAAGGCCATAAATTAAAAGAAATAATATATATATTGGATTCTGGGTTCTAAAAATGAGCTGCCCTAACAGAAAAACAATGATAAATGCAATGCTCACGCTACCAACATCGCCAGCAAAACATTTTGCCTTTTTTCTAAAATTGAAGAAATTAAAAACAACTACGGATATGATTACCGTTAGAAGCAGTTCAATAGAAGTAAAGTCAATAATATATTGATCAATATAGTAGAGTGTAGCTAGTAATAAAAGGCTGTACCCTCCAGTAATCCCATTAATGCCATCCATGAAGTTGTAGGCATTAATAGTTCCGATTACCACTACCACACCTATCGCAGTAAAGTACCAGGGAAAATAGATTACATCGAGCTGGGTAAACAACAACAATACTGATAAGCCATGAACAATCAAGCGTACTCTATTATTTAGGGTATGCATATCATCTAAAAAGCTGATTAAAGCAATAAGAAATAGCCCAATGCTGAAAAAAAGATAGTGAAAGCCAAATAGAAAAAAAGAAAGTAGCCCAGCAACTCCAAAAATAATTCCACCTCCACGGATGGTAACTGCAGTATGTGAGCTCCGATGATTCGGCTGGTCTATGATATTATAATGATTGGCAATTTTGAAATAAATTAATTCAATAATGAAAAGACCGATTAAGGTAATAAGGGCAAATATAGCTGTCATAAATCTTTATAATTGACGAAGATAAAGATTTATGAACTATATCTTGAATTAACAAGATTTTTTGTCAATACAGGTGTTGGACTCCAATCTAATTTCTCTTTGGCATGCGAATCGTCGAATGTCAAATCTGAAGTAATTTTATTTAATTTACTCGTATTAATCGGTGCCCTTGTCCCTAATAAATTACCTGTCATTGCCATTATCTTGGCAAGCCATAATGGAATATTGATAGGCTTAGCTTTGTCAAGTTGTCGGGCTATTGATGTAGACAGAGCAGCAAATGACGGATGATGTCCATCAGTAAGATTATAAACCCCGCCAATTTTAGCAACTTTAGGAATTAGTTTTGCGACATCAGAGGCAAGTACCATGCTTTTCCTAGCTTTACCTCCAGCTATGTTGAAATAATAACCTTTTTTTATACCTTTTATCATTGCCCCTAAATTTCCAGGTGGGTTTTTACCAACCAATAGGGGTAAACGTAAAACCGTACAAACCACATTATTAAGCGCACACCATTTTATTACCAATTCCTCTGCTGCGATCTTGCTTAAGCCATATGGGTCTTTCGCCAATAAGACTGTATTTTCATCAATATTATTTCCAGACTCTCGACCATAAACAGCTACAGAGCTTATAAAAACAAAAAAATTAGGTAATGAGGGTGATTGTTCCAAAGCCAATAATAGATTTTTCGTTCCAGTCAGATTTACATCAAAAAAAGATCTAATCTCTAATTCAGTTTTTGGCACAGCGTGGGCTTTACCAGCTGCGTGCACAATCAGATCAAGGTGATTTAATTCTGGTATGTCACGGTCTAGATTAATATTGATATCTGAACCACTTCTCGAAAGCGTTATTATATTTGCCTGAGTTTTTAGTTCATTATAAATATGCTTACCTAAAAAACCAGAAGCCCCAGTTAGTAGTATATCCATTACTTATATCCTATTTTTCGCAACGTATCACTATTAATTGTTTTCCGTCTCTTATCAAAAAACCAACCCCACTTATTGAAATAATAAATTGCTGACTGGATCCCGATTTTAGTTAAACGCCACGATTTATGGGATCCTTTTTCGAAGTGGTGATAAATTTGAACTTTTGGATAAAAAATTGTTTTAAATCCGCCATCAATTAATCTTCGGCAAAGATCAGCCTCTTCACCGTACATAAAAATTTCATCATCAAAGAATCCGATTTTTTTCAACGCATCAACCCTTAAAAACATAAAGCAACCTGACAGGTATGGAGCTTCAATTATTTGATTATAATTGGTAAATTTTAGCTCAAACAAATTATTCCGCCGCTCAACCATCCTTTTAAATGGGTTGAAGCGTCTTCCAATCCAATCATATGGGGTTGGCAACAATTTGCATAAAAACTGAATCTCATCATTTGGATACAGAACTTTTGGCATCACATTTCCGACTTTAGGATTAGCTTCCATAAAGGAAATTAACTCCTCTAAAACTCCTTCATCATAGTACACATCGGGGTTTAGCACCAGATGATACTTAGAATCCTGTAATATTGCTTGCTCAATCGCAATATTATGTGCGGCACCAAAACCAGGATTAGTAGGATTAAATACATATTCCACTCTTGCGTCATCAATTATATTCTTTAAACAATCTGTCGGAGAATTATCAACAAGAAATAATTTAATAAGCTGATTAGTATTAAGGAAACTATTTATTGCATCTAAAAGAACATTTCGATCATTCTTGTAAAGCACAATACAGGCAGAAATTTGAAAATTCACCTTATTTTTTTTTATATATATGTTTGGTCGCAATAATTCTCTTTTTCGTCAGATTCCGAATAAAGCTTCTAAGTTTTGCATCTGCCCTTAGAATAAGATCTCTGAATGGCTCTTCCGGCCGACCGTAAAATGAAGTAACGTGAAAATACTCATTTGCTTCAGCGGGTTTGCTAGAAAAGTAATAATTCGAAACGCAGCATCTTTTGCCTTCCGAAACTACCTTACTTACGGAGTGATATGAAGTTTTATTTGTTATCATTAAAACCAATCTATTAAACTTCGAAAAAATTATCCTTTGTTTTTTCTTAACTCCCTTATCCCATAGCTCTAGATTGCCCCCATTCTCCTCGTTCCAATCTGGTGTTACATAATATAATAAATTAAGCACCCTATAATTTTCCCTGTCGTTATCATGAGAATTATCCAAATGTGGATTTAAAAAATTTCCAGTTGCCATCAGACTAATACCACCTGCATAAAGTTTATCATCTGGTACCATTTCCTTCAATCCTGTAATATCTTCAACAATGTCGACGATCCGTCGGTCTTGAAATGCATACACAATTTCTTCTAAAATCGGATCATAGAGATCCATTTGCGCAGCTATCCTTTTATTCTCTCTAAGTGATCTATGAATAGCCATCTCATCTGCCGAAGGAAAGGCTTTATATATTGATTTAGCTATTTCTAATGGGAGTAAATCGTCTAAGAAGCAAGAATTTATTTGATCATGTTTGGAAAACTCTTGCCTCAAATTTTCCTTATTAATTATTAGCTTATCTAAAATAAGATCTGCTAAGATGTTTCTATTTATTTTCATAAGATTATATTTTTTCCCATTTACTATTTTCAAAATTAAATTTCTTAACAATTTTAGCCGGGTTACCTACAGCTATTGAAAAAGGAGGAATACTTTTCGAAACCACAGATAATGCTCCGACTATACTTCCTTTTCCTATTGTAACTCCTGGCAAAACACAAACTGACTCACCAAGCCATACATTATCTTCTATTGTAACTGGATAACCAGTAGATTTTCTTTCTATGGGGATAGACATTGGATGATCACTATTTAGATTAGTATAACTGCCATGATTGTGATCTGTTATATATATCTTACTCGCCATTAAGACATTGTCCCCAATGATTATCGAATTTACAGCACCTATATGAACATAATCATTAATTTGAACATTTTCACCAATCAAAATACAAGCCTGCTTATTTTCAATATCTGGAAATGCTTCAATTCTACAGCCAAACCCAGATGTAAAATTATTACCTATTTTTATAAATCTTTTGTTTCTAATATCAAAAGGTAAACGAATTAGCCTAGCGTTTGAATAAAAAATTTTTGTGTAAATAAATGAAATCATTAATCGCATTGAACCAAAAAAACCATATCTTTTTATCATTATCCTCTATATTTAACAATTAATAACCTTCTTATATACTTCATCGACGAAAATAATACTAAAAAAATATATTGAAAAATATTTATAATTTTCAATTTCAAAGCATCTTTAATATTTTTAAGTTCACCTAACTCCATGGCATTTAAATTCCCAGAAAGACCAGAATGTCCAAAATGGGCTTTCCCACCTCCTGTTAGTACCAAACTTTCATTTAAAAGATAGCAATTAAATTTTTGGGCTATTCTTATAAAATAATTACCTTCTTCAGCATATTTTTGAGACTCATCAAAATATCCTATAGTTTTTATTATTTTTGTCTTAAAAATCACGGTAGGCACAACAAATAAAAATTTAACTAAAAGTAACCTTGAAGAAATTTTAGTAAGATGATCTAATTTTTTCCATAAAACACGATTAAAATATTCATCATTTCTATTAGTGCCTAAAAAATCTATATGTGGATTCCTATTTAAAACCTCAACCTGTCTTTTTAATTTATCTGGCAACCATTCGTCATCGGAATCCAAAAATGCAATCAACTCACCTTTAGCTAATTTCATTGCCATGTTTCTAGCCGAAGAAACACCAGCATTTATTTTATTTATTAACTGGATAGCTATAGGCCCAGAATTGTTTTCAACAATCTGTTCAATTATTTTTCGAGAATTATCTTTTGATCCATCGTTTATTATTATTATTTCAATTGCACCTGTGTAGGTTTGATTCAATACTGAATCAATACAAGCTTTAATCGTATTTCCAGAATTATATACTGGAATTATTACAGAAATCAACATTTTATATATTTATAATTATATACTGGTGTAAATGACCTTCCACTCTACAGGATTTAGATCTTTTTAAATACAAAACTCTTTTTCAGTGTTTTATAAAAAAGAATAAACCCCTTAACAAAAAGAACAGTCAATAAAGAGCTGTAAAGCTGCATAAAAACCATTACCCAATCAAAGAAATAAACCAAATTATAAAAAGTTGATAACAATATTATTATTACAAAGGGTTTATTTTTAAAAAAAACAAGTAATTTATAAAATCCTAAAATATATAACACAGTAAATAATATACCGAAATAACCGTATTTCAGATATAAATAAATTGGCAGTGTTAAATTTACAGACATGTAGTTTTCTCTCACGAATGATTCCGAAAAACCCATAAACATTGCTCTGTAATAATTATTTGGCATCACATCAAATTCAAATATCTGACCCGGTAATAATGTATCAATGCATAGCTTTATTTGATGCCAAAAGCCATATTTTGAATAAAATAAACTTAAATCTAAATCATGACTTTCATGGTATAACGGTAACATAGAAGTTTCAAGCGTTGACATTCTACCTACAATTTGATTCATAATAAAATCAAAACCTACTACTTCATTAATGCCACGAGATAGGGTTGCATAAACAAACAAAGCCGGAGCCATTAACAAACCATATTTTAGAAAATTCAGTAGCTTACTTTCGTAACGTTTAAATCCTTCGAAGGCCATGCCGATAAAGAAAACAAAAAATATAGAAATTATGCCACTCCTACTACCAGACAACGTAATGTATACTACATAAAAAAGGATTGCCTTAATTACACTCGATTTCTTTTTCTGAACAAATAATAATAATAATAGTAAGGTAAAAGGATTTAAAAAAAGTGAGAAATAGTTCGCTAAAGATCCTGAAGACTCTCCACTTATTAGCGCTTCAAAGCCTCCAGTGAGATAAAATGTTATTAATTTGAATACAATTGAGAAATAATATAAAAAGTTAATTGGTTTTCCATTAACAATGGGTGTTGCTACAAAATCTTTTTTTGTACTCTTATTTAATACAAAAATAGCTAGCAATAAAGAAGCTGTAATTAGAAAAATAGATTTATATAAAGATGGGAGGTCAACCAAATCTGTGTATACAGGGTCAAATCCCATAAATAAATAGTAGACACACGGAATAAAAACGTGTAAAATAAGAACATACCAAATAATTGCAATAACCGCTTTTTTCATCTATCTATTTTTCTATCACATGAGGATGAAAGAACAAAGAATTTCTTTTATTTAAAAATACTTAGGAAACTTTTTGTAATGATTCTTATTGTACCAAATTTTATCGCAAAAGAACCATAACGAAATGCATATAATATAGGGCGAATACCTTCCTTAATTTGAGACCTGTTAAAATAGATCCATCCAATATGGTAATTTAATGTTGCATTTACCTTTTTTTTACTTTTTTCATCTATTTCTGCATCAATATACGCCTGAAACAAATATTTATACCTGTCGATGCGGCTATTGTCATTTAAAGAAAGATTAGAACTTCCTAAAAAATAATATCCCAACGCTTGTGGGATGTATTTAAAGCGAGCTCCTGCTTTAGCTAGTTCAATCCATAAGTAATAATCTTCCAAGCCAATGAGTTCTTTCTTTTCTGAAAAGCCAATTGATCCAATAAAAATAGATTTACGCAAACCTACAGATGATGTAGGTATCCCATAGCTGCCATATAACAAATCGTGGTAGGGATCTTTTGTGCTTAAATCCCTCGATTTCATCTTATTTACAACTATTCCGTTTTGAATGATATCCAAATCGTGATAAATAAAATCAATTTCTTCTAAATCCAGTTTTGATATTATATCTAGTTTATTGCTTTTATACCAATCATCAGAATCTAAAAAGCAAACCCATTCTCCCTTTGCACTAGATGCCCCAATATTTCTAGGCCGTGCAGGCCCTCCTGAATTTGTGGTCAAATAAATATACTGTATATCTAATACCGATTTATATTTATCAATTACCTCTTTGGTATTATCAGTTGAAGCGTTGTCGCAAACAATAACTTCAAAATTTGTATAGGTTTGAGCCACTAATGAATCTAAGCAACGTACTAAATCAGAAGATCGATTATAGGTTGGTACAACAATCGAAAATAATGGATTTGAATTATCTCTCATTTCGCTCCAAACTATCAAAAAGTTCATTAATTCCTGCTTCTAACGACCATTTAATCTTAAATCCAATGCTAAGTAGCCGGCTATTATCTATCTTATAAAGCAATGGTTTCATTTTTTTATCAGGCTTTGCCGATATTATTTCTAACGTCATATTGTACCTTTCTAAAAAGATGCGCTGTATTTTAATCGCAATTTCCTTTATTGACAACGTCAATCCAGAACTAACATTATACACTGAATGATTGGAGTCCGTTTCGAGTATTGCCTCAACGGCACCACAAATGTCCCATCCATGAATAAAATCACGCAATGGTGACCCATCTGATTGAAGAACTATCTTTTTTTCCAAGAAAGCCATTCGACAAAGGTCATTGATTACCAACCACCAACAGTTATTATCAGCGAATATTGGAGCTCCATAGCTATTGGAAAGACGAATTACACGACATTGAATTGTTGATATCCGATTGTAATGTTCGCAAATTACTTCTCCGATATTATGAGTAAGGCCATATGCATTTTGTGTATTAGTTCGTTCCAACTCGGTAACAACCTCATGTTGGATTGCACCGTAAACTTGCATAGTCGAAAAGTACAAAAACTTAGACAGTCCTTTTTTTGAAAAAATATCAAGTAAGCTCCATACAGGAGTTATATTAACCGAACTCACGGATAAAGGAGAGCCATTAGACTGATGATGATCAAGAGAAACTAAATGTATAATGGCATCAAAATTTTCCTCAGCAAGTTGATAAATAAATTTTTCATCTGTAATATCACCAATAACAACTCTGTCCATTTTTGCTATCCAATCATTATCAGCTGGCAGTTTTGAATGACAGACAGGCGTAACACTATACCCTTGAAGTGCTAAATGCAAACATAGCCGTGCACCAATATAGCCGCTGCCACCTGTTACCAGCACTTTTTTATTTACCATTTGTATTCAATTTCATGCAACTCATCTTTGCGCTCAACTTCTGAAGGATCGTGTTCCAGGCTTGCTAAATTCAGCAATAGGTTATAACCTTCCCCTTCGCCATAGAATGCAACCCAAACATTTGGTGGAATAGTAATTCGCTGATAATTCTCAACACCTAATATTACATCAAAAAAATTACCCTTTGTAACGCTCTCTTCTCTATCATCGTATATCACAAAACGAATTGTACCGACAGGAACAACAAAATTAAGAGTCATTCTTAAATGCTTCTTCCATGGTTTGGCATCCATATAGTTTATTGTAGAAAAATAAGCTTCGCCAAAACCAGAAAATCCAGCGTCGGATTTTTTCATTCCGTGAAATACATCTCCCTTTGGGTGATGTATTTTTTTTAATGAAGTTAATAAAACTCCGTCTACATTTATTTTGTCCATGCTATTTCTTCAGCTAAAGCTAAGTCTTCGTATGCCTCAATTTGTGCCGTAGTATAAGTAAACATATCGCCCTTATTTTTATAAAACTCATAATACCAATCGCTCGTAAACTCAATCAAAGTTTTATAATTAAGTGTTGGTTTCCATTTAAAGTGAAATAACGCTTTATCACAATTTAGCTTTAACAATCCAGCTTCATAAAATTTAATGTCTCCGGTTACGATATAGGCATCCTTTGAATTTTCAAAATGCCAACGTACGGACATATCTTCCAGTATTTCTTGAACTGTGTGGTTGTATTCCGGCTTAGGCCCAAAATTGAAACTTTCTCCATTTAATGAATGATCTTTATAGAGCCGTTCTCCTAGTTGAAGGTATCCACTTAATGGCTCCAAAACATGTTGCCAAGGCCTAGTCGCCTTTGGGCTCCTAATTTCAACAACTTTCCCTGCACTCCAAGAACGCATACAATCAGGTATTATTCTATCTAATGCCCAATCACCCCCACCTATAACATTTCCAGCACGGGCTGAAGCAATTCGTACATTTGCTCCATCTTTCTTGAAAAATGAATGATAGTAAGATTTAAACATCAATTCCGCAGCTCCCTTACTTCCACTATAGATATCTTTTCCACCAACGGCATCTGTTTCCTTATATCCATAAATCCATTCCACATTGTCATAACATTTATCGCTTGTAATAATAATTCCTGTACAGTTCTTATCATACTTCCGTAGGACTTCCAATATATTGGCAGTTCCCATCACGTTACTTGAAATAGTATCCAATGGTTCACTATAAGAAAATGATACGATTGCTTGTGCCGCAAGATGGAATAGAAAATCAGGAGCTACCTCATTTACAATTTTTTCAATGCTTTCAAAATCACGAACATCGGCCACATAATGGGTCATTTTATCTGCTAATCCTAGTTCAAGGAACATAGATGGATTAGAGGGAATGTCTTTAGATATTCCATAAACATCTGCCCCTAAAGAAATTAACCAGCTGCATAACCAAGAGCCTTTAAACCCAGTATTACCTGTAACTAGGACTTTTTTGTTACGGTAAACATCTCCAAAAATTATTTTTTTCCCCATTTCACCCATGGTGCCTGATTGTTATTATAAAGTTCATTTAATAAAGTGTATTCTCTTGAAGTATCCATTGGTTGCCAAAAGCCATCGTGTTCAAAAACTTTTAACTCGCCTAGCTCTACAAGTTTCTTCATTGGCTCTTGTTCCAATACTAAGTCTTCTGCATCACTTAGGAGATCTAAAAATTCTCTGTTGCATACAAAATAACCTCCATTGATTCTCCCGCCACTTGCTTGCGGCTTTTCATTAAAACCAGTTATTGTAGACCCATCATCCGCAACCCCTAATTCACCAAATCTTCCCGGAGGCCTTACTCCAGTTAGGGTAACCATCTTGCCATGCGACTTATGGAATGCTAACAATGCTGCTATATCAATATCTCCAACACCATCACCATAGGTTAACATAAAGCAAGGATCATTTCCTATATATTTTTTTATCCTTCTTACCCTTGCGCCTGTCATCGCTTTTATACCAGTTTCAGCAAGGGTTATTTCCCAACCATCTTCCTCGTGGTTTGCCTCAGAAATTATTTGCTCTGATTTTTTACCCAATCTAATTGTGACATCAGAACTTCTAAGTTCATAATTAATAAAAAAATCTTTAATTACTTCACTTTTATATCCCATGCATAATACGAAATCAACATGACCATAATGAGCATATGTTTTCATAATATGCCAAATAATTGGTTTCCCTCCGACAGGAATCATTGGTTTTGGAATGTCATCAGCGACATCACGGATGCGGGTGCCGTATCCTCCGCATAATATTACTGTTTTCATGTTTTTATGTATCTAGTTATAATATGTTTAATTATGTTAATCTTGATTTTTCCCAAAAAATTGTTTGTTGAATAGCTTCTTCAAAGTCAGTAAATTTAAAATCTACTAATGATTTCATCAATGAGATGTCTAAACAAAAATCCTTGACATCTGTTGATTTAGACTCAACATAATTAATTTGCAGTTTAGGAAAATACATTTTTATTGTGTTCAATATCATGTTCAATTGATAGGCTTGGCCAGAACCAATATTTATTGTTTCATTAACAATGCCAAGCTTTAAAAGGCGAAAAATTATTTTCACTAAATCGTCGACAAAAATATAGTCTTTGGATTGATTCCCATCTCCCCAAACCTCAATCGTTTCGTTATTTAAAGCTCTCCTTACCGCTATATTAATAACACCTTGTTTTTCGGAGATATGGAATTTCCCAAAGGGGTTCGAAACCCTTAAGATTAAATAATTAATACCAAATTGCTTTTGATACAATCGTAAAAAATTTTCAATTGTAAGCTTTATTACCCCGTAAGAACTTACAGGACTACAAATGGTCTGTTCAGAAATCATTTCTAAATTTTTATCCCCATATACCGCTCCTCCCGATGAAAGGTAAAGTATGGAAAAGCAGCCAAAATCTTTCATAACATCTAATAAGCCAATGGTAGCTATTAAATTACCATTAATATCAGCCAATATGTTATTATTTGAGGATAACGGCGTTGTTGAAGTAGCACAGTGAAAGACTCTGGTAAAATTCCATTTTGAAAACAAGCGGATTAATATGTTTTTATCTCCATAATCTCCCGAAACGTATTCTACGCCATTGGTCTTTTCACTCTGAAAATCTCTCGATAGCACAACAATTCTATGATCTAAGAATTCTTTATTATTGATGACAAAATCAATAATATTCCTGCCAATAAAACCGGAGCCCCCAAGCAACAAAATTGTATCTTTAACTGGCATGAAGTTGATCATAAATTTGTTTCAATTTCAATCCATAGCTCTCAGGATTATAATTTGCGTATGTACTTTTTGCATTAATACCTAATAAAGTCCTCAAATCTTTATTATGGTAAAGTCGGTGGATTTCACTGGATAAATTATCAACAAAAGTTAACATATCATTTAGTATTAAAACACCATTAACATTTGTATCCAGTACCTGGGAAATTCCTGCAAAATCAGTCGCTACAATTGGTTTTCCGTATCCCAACGCAGACAGCAAAACTAATGGCATATCTTCGTCTTTAATAGAAGGCAATAAAAATAAGTCGCAGGCGGCGATATAGTCTTCACTGTTATTCTTATACCCCAAAAGAAAAATATTTGACGCAAGTCCAAGTTCATTAATGTAGTCTCTCAAATAGTCTTCTTGCTCTCCGTTTCCCACAAAAGCGCAATATACCTTTTTTGTCGAAAGTAATTCTTTCCTAAACAAATTACACAAAGCATCTATCAAATACTTTTGTCCTTTTCGTTCAGACAAAAAAGCTACTTGAACTATAAGAAAACTATCTAAAGGAATATTTAATTCTTTTAAAATTAGCTCACGGTTATTTTTAATTATCGGCAATGGAGCAGTGTTATTAACTAAAAATATTTTATCAGCGCTAAAATTTCGTGCTTCCACCAATCGTTGTTTTGCCCTGACGGAGGCGTTAATGAAACAATTCACATTTTTATTAATAAATTTATCATAAATTTTATCAAAATAACTTTTGCGATCCAATGCTTGGTTATTAACTTGATAAACGATATTTGCTTTAATTGTTAAATAGTTTGCCAAAACAATCACGCTGCAACTACTGGCGCCGGGATAACCCCCATTATTTACATGAATTATATCTGGTTTAGTTCTAATCAATAAAAGAATGAATCTCACCAAATTCCATAAAAAATAAATTTTAAACTTGGCAAGTAGAAAAAAAGGAACTTTCATTGCTCCTTTCAAATACTTAGAAATATTAAGACAATTTATTTTGTAAAACAAAGTATGATTAGACATTAAAATTAGAGGAAAGTTGTTCTCTCGATCAAACAAACCTTCATTTTTCAATCCGATCTCGTATTCTTTATGCTTTCTGTAACTATATAAAAGTTCAAAATCTTTATTCAGAATTTCATTTTCTAACAAGAAAGCCATTAATTTTTCACTCCCACCATATATGTAACAGTCAGTAAAAATTAATATACTTTGCTTACCCTTATTTTTCATAATTTATTCTAACTTTTAGAAATTATTTACTTCTAAGTTGTTTTATTGTTTTATTCAATTGACTTTTCCAGTTTTCAGATGTTAAATATAGTACAACAAAAGATCCTAGTATTAATAAGCCAATTACTGCAGCAACAATTAATAAATAGAGTTTAGACTTTTCTTGTGGCAAATAATGCCTAATGGCAAATGAAGTTAAGGTCAAAAATAAGGTGGGAAAAAAAACAGGTCCAAAAATCTTTTTTATTGATTCCAATAAATTTAGCTTTAAATAACCTATCATAAGTTTGTACAAGGCTATGGCCGAAAACAAAAATGCAATTAATTTGAATATAGCAAATGATTCTACACCCCATATCCCTATTGTTACAATTATCCCTATCCAAAAAATAATAGGAAGTAAGGTATTAATAAAATATAGTTCTTTTTGACGTTCCTTTGCTATCAACATAAAGTTGGTAGGATAAGTAATAAAGGCAAAAACATTACAAAAAACTAAAAACTGAACCACAGGCACTGAATTGTAATAACTAGAACCAACCCATGTGAAAACAATTTGTCTGGAAAAAATAGCAATTGCTATAATTGGAAATATAACTATGGGAGCTAAAATTGAGACAACCTGTAAATAAAAAGATTTTAAACTTTCTTCTTCCCCACTACCTACAAAATGGTTGAATCGCACATTGAAAGGAGAAAAAAGAATTCCCAAAATACTCCTAAAAAAGGTAAGAACCGTCAGTCCGATAGCATAAACTGCGACTTGATTAGCCCCGAGTAGTTTGCCAATGGCTACCGTATCAAGCTCATAATATAATATCCAAGATATAGTAACAAATAAACTGGCAAATGCCAAGCCTTTTATCTTTTCAAAGACAACTTTATTAAAACTAATAGACAAAAATAATTTTTTAAAATTGTAATTATACCTGCTCCGAGCGATTTGTAAAGTAATTAACGCAGCGATTAAATTAACTACCTGTGTAAATAGGAAATAACCAACAATATCATATTTACCACTTCTAAAAAACCACAAAACTGATAATATCCGAATCAAGCTTCCAATGATATTGGTACGCTGAATTAAAAAATCTTCCATCCGAACGCCAAAAATCATTTGCAATAAACGCTGCAATAAAGTTGTAGGGGTAAAAATGGCGAGTATTAACAGCAACGAAGATGCAACATGCTTTTGTTCCGCAGTTTTTATTCCCTTAACCAACAGCTCAGGATGAAGACTTAAACAAATAAAAATAATCGAAAACAAAATCAGAAAAACCAATAAAACAAAATTAGTAAATCCGATTGTTTTAACTTCCTCATCCCTATCTCCTTTCGCAAAGGACTCTGCCGCATATTTTTGCCCAGCTCCCATAAATCCTAAATCAGCATAAGCGAGAAATATAGAAAAAGAAATGCATACTGAATAAATTCCGTAAACTGTTGGGTTAGAAGTCAGATAAGGAATTACTACAAACATGGAAAGAAAATTCAATACCAATGAGACGCCTTGCCAAAGATAAATTTTAAGGTAATTTTTTGTGTATGATTGTTGCATTGATTTATAAGCTCCTGTAAAGTATTTCTTTCTAAACTAAATTTTTAATAAACTTTGCAGGAACTCCAGCAACCAAACTATTTGCTTCAACATCCCTGTTAACTACTGCACCTGCCGCAATCACTGCATTATCGCCGATTACAACGCCAGGTAAAATAATACATTTTGCTCCAATCCAAACATTATTACCAATTGTTATTTTTTTTGCAACATTCGGTTGTTCTCTTATTAAAAGATCTGTTTTTGTATCATGGTTACTATTTATTATTAAAACATCTGGCCCTAAAAGACAATCGTCCCCAATAATAATATCCTCTTTATTAGCACTAAAAAAGCAGTTATAATTCGCAAAGAAATTATTCCCAAATATTATTGAGGCCCCATTTTCAGTAAAAATTTTAACGTCAGGACAAACTCTAAAAAAATGACCTATTTTAATATTTTCAATATTATCTATAGTAACATTATCGGGAATAACAAAATCAGAATGCCCCCAATGCCTGGCATAATAAAACTTTCTTAAACGTACCCCACCTAAGACAGAAGGAAACACTTTCAGCAACCAGATTAATTTACCCATAATTAAATTGAGTTTAAGAAAATATCACTTGACTTGATATTTTCCGTCGCGGTAGAAGTTAAATATGAATACTTATACTCGCTGTATTTATCATTATCAAAAGTCATATCCCCAATAAATGAGTATTGGTTGGTATTATAACAAACACAATTCAAAACATTTGCCATATGAGCAATTAATTCCGCTTCAAATGGCATATTTCTAATTAGGCCATCAGTTGTAATAAATGCAATTGGTTTTTTGAACAAAACCGAGAAACTAATTGATGTACTCATATGTGCTAACACAAATTCTGAATCTTTGACCAATTCAGCCGTTCTATTAAAAAAGACCTCTCTTCCATTAAAAAAATTACGAGAATGATATTTCTCGGCCTTTGGATGTGCAGCAATTATAACTTTGACATTGTACCTTTGTTCTATCTCGAAAAAAAATTGGTTAATACTTTCATAGTATTCTTCAGAATCTACAACCTTGGTTGCAAACATTAAAAAATCTGGGTGAAATGGGAAATATTCATCTAAAAAAACAACATACTTATCTAAACCCATTGACTCTTTTCCTATTATCTGTAAATATTTATCGTAATCCGATGAATTAATAGCAATAAGTTCAGCTCTTTCTACATCTAACGTATATCCTAACCCAGCAATCTTTAGTGATTCATCTCCTGAATAGTAAATTCTGTCAAAAGTCTTAATTAAACCGAATAATTTAAGGAATAGTGAAAATCTATTCAAAAACATCATTTTAATATTTTTAAAGGCATCTACAGAAAGTAGTGTTCTTGCAAATTGTTTCCCCCCCCGACTAGGGAGAGGAATCATTCCTTTCGCTATCAGTGTGAGGTTGGCCTTTCTCCTTGACAGAAGTAAATAAATTCTTAAAACTCTATAATTAAACGGAAAATTTATAAAGAATATCGTGTTAACATTTTTTTCACTTAAAAATTTCTTAAATAATTTAATGCTAGAAATTTTCTTTACCCAATCTCCATCTACAATTTCTGAATACTTAACATTTGGAAAATAAATAATTGAGAGATCCCAATATTCAACCTTTCTATTATCTAATAATAGATCATTTATAAAAAAATCATTAGCCGCCTTAACTGTTAAGGGTGAATACCCTATATATACAATATCGTTCGAAGTTTTTTCACTCATAAATTATTTATCCCCCTTTTCTAAGTCACGATCCCATTATAACAGACATCCTCAGCTATGTAAAAATGTAACGTAAGAACTAAAGGGAATATTCTTCTATTTAGTACAGTTCTCAATTAATAAATTAATGCTGGGTTTTTATAAAAAAAAAATGATTCTTGCGTTATTTACTTGAGCCTAGTCATCGTCATTTTTACATTATATAATTGTCCAACCTCCGTCTACAACTAAATTGTGGCCCGTTACATAATTAGACTCATCAGCCAAAAGATAATATATTGCTGCAACTATGTCCCTAGGACTACCCATCCTTTTTAATGGAACTTTCTTATTATAGTTCTCTACAAATTTTTCCGGTTGATTATCAAATATACCTCCGGGTGATATTGTATTTACCCTAACCTGCGATGAACCATAATATGAGGCTAAATATCTTGTTAAATTATTCAAGCCTCCCTTAATCGCCGAATACGCGGCTGGCATAGTCATCTCAGTGCCGTCATAAACTGTAAAATCCGGCCCCATCAATCCATATATAGATGACATATTAATTAATGATCCGTAGCCTTGCTTTTTCATTTCCTCAAGTACAACCTGACAACATAGAAAATATCCGTTCAAATGCATATCTATATTTTTTCTCCATGATTCAAAAGGTATATCTTCTATTTTATTACCCCAATCTTTTGTTCTTGGATATGCATTATTAACCCATCCATCAATTCTGTGATATTTCTTGATAATATCTAATACTCCAGATTTCACAGACGATTCGCTTGTAATATCCATTATAAGATCTTCAACACCTGCCTGATCAAAGTTAACATCTGCTGAGATAACAATAGCTCCGTTTTCTCTAAGCGTTGCAACTATTTGCTTTCCTAACAAGCCGTTTCCACCGGTTACAACGATGACTTTATTTTTAATTACAAACATTTATTTATTGTAAAAATTGAGAAATTATTTTCATTTTGCTTTGTCATAAAAAGTTTTATAAAGCGTGGGCTGTCTATCCTTTTTTATTGAAAACTTAGTTCTGTAATCAATCGCGTGCTGAATATTTATATCAAATATTTTAATGTCCCCCTCGATAACTTCTGGGATTAAGGCCATCCCTTCCGGTGAAAAGACATAAGAGCTTTCTTCGTACTCTAAATTATTACCATCTATACCCACCCGGTTAACACCTATTATAAAACTTTGGTTCTCAATAGCTCTGGCATTTAATAGTGTTTTCCAATGCGAAACCCGTTGTTTAGGCCAGTTTGCAATGTTAACCAATATCAGGTTTTCTTCCGATAACTCCTGGTACAGTTCAGGAAATCTTAGATCAAAACATATTGACAATCCCCAGCCACCTTCCCAAGATATGCTTTGGGTATACTTCCCATTATTAAAAAGTTTATGCTCATCACTGTAAGAAAAGAGATGTATTTTATTATATAGTGATTGTACGTCTCCTTTTGAATTAATAGCACAGCAAGTATTACAAATTTTATCTTTGCAAGTTGTAATTAATCCAAATATTATGTTTAATTCATATTCCTTCGCAAAATCTTGGAAAGCCTTTATTGTCTCAGAATCATCTATATCTTCAGCAAGTGATAAATTATTAACTGAGAAGCCTGTTAAGGTCATTTCTGGAAAGACAACGTAATCAACTTGCTGCGATTTCAAATAGTCAAGTTTTTTTGCTATTTCAAGTAAGTTGGCTTTTTTGTCTTCCCAAACGGAATTCAAAGAAATGAGCGCTGTTTTCATTAATTATATTTTCTAAAAACAGGTTTAATAATAGGGGATTTTAGATAGGTTTCGATATTACCATCAACAGCCTTTTGATAAATACGAAGTGCATGTTTAGCAGCTTCTAATGTCATATCTAGTTCTCTATCTTGATGCGAATAAGAAACTGCGATGTAAGGCATCATGATGTTTTTAGCGAGCATTTCTTGAGCAAATAATGTACGGAGTGCAAGTGATATGTTTCCGTCTTTATCTTTAGTAGAATAACTTGGAGAACATGGGAATCCTTCAACATAGAATTGGTCTATAATACCTAAATCTTTTGAAATTTCGTTCAGACCATCCATCAGCTTAGTACCATAACTCCAGAAGTGTTCAACTACTTTCTCACGTTGTAATATTTCTATAGTTTTTATAAATGCACCTAGAGCACTCATTTCTGCACCATGAGTAGTAGAAGTAAGGAATAATCTTTCGGCCCCTTCCTCCAAAATCCCACCAATTTGCATAATTTCTCTTTTCCCAGCTAATGCTGCTACAGCAAAGCCATTTGCCATCGCTTTACCGAATGTGCACAGATCTGGTTCAATATCAAAATAGGTTTGGGCACCTCGAAGATCCCAACGGAAGCCGGTAATCATTTCATCGATTATAAATACAGTTCCGTTTGCCTTACATAGCGCTTTAACTTGTTGTAAAAAGCCTTGTGTAGGTTTAACTGTCGTAGCTGCTTCTAGCATCACTGCAGCAATTTCGCCAGGATATTGATCGAACAATTGTTTTAAAGATTCGATGTTGTTATAACTGAACTTCAAGGTAAGGCTTCGTGCTTCTTCAGGAATACCTCGCTGCATTACTGTTGAACCAATAAACCAATCATCATAAGAGAAAAATGGCTGTTCCGCAGGAACTACAATATACTTTTTACCGGTGTAAGCACGTGCTAATTTCATAGCCGCAGAAGTAACCGCAGAGCCATGTTTAGCAAATTTAACCATGTCAGCAGATGGAATTAGATTCGTTAGCAGTTCTGCAGCCTGCAATTCCGTAATAGAAGCACGAGTTAAATTATTGCCTTTTAAGATTTCTTGATAGCAAGCGTCTGCAATTTCTTTATTTCCATATCCGATATTTACAGATCGCAGCCCCATTCCATAATCCAAGTATTTTTTGCCATCTGGACTAAAAACATAGGCTCCCTCCCCACGTTCTAAAATAGAAGGTGCATTTGACGGGAACTGGTCATCCCCTCTAGAATAAGTATGAGCCCCACCTGGAATTAGGTGATGCAATTTTTCTGAATATAGATCCTTCATATTAGTATCAATTATTTTCTTCTAGTTTTTGTTTATTAAAATTCTCCCAATAGATGTTGTTGAGCCCAATATTCAATTTTTGCCAATTATTTATATTAATCCGATCAACAAGATCTTTATCAGAAATAGTTAAAATTTCATTTCCTATACTGGCAATTACAGTTTTAAAAAAGCTTGCATCATCCTCATAATCTAAAGTCATCCTTAACTGGTTATCTTTTTCAAAACCAGGAATCTCTATAACTTCGATCTTATTTTGGTCGAAAATTTTACCCCACCCAGTTTCCAACTTCACTTGAGAATGACCTGATAGTGAGCTTTTTAAAAAACTACTACGATATCCCATCACATTCATTCCCAAAGGTAAGCCTTTAGTTTGTACCATTTCGCTCCCCGCCCTTAATTTTTCAACCACCATTTTGGCTGCGCTTGATGAACAAAGAATATCGTCGCCATCAACAGAGATGATGTACTCTATATCGTTTGCTGTTGCACATTCCAAATGCCTCAGTGGGATATTAGCGTCCGAACCATAAAAAACAGTAACCTCCTCAGGTAGAAAAACATTTTCAAATTCCTTATTCAGTGGATCAACAGATGTAGTAATAAAAATCTTTACATCATTCTCTTTGATTTCCCTATCAAATTCATTGATATATCTCCCAACTAGCCATTGGATAAAAGACCTACCGCCCACATCAATTAAATGTTTTTGTGCAAGCCTAGTAGAGCCAAGTCGAGCTGTAAAAAATATGCCTATCATTAGAATGCTACTATCTTATTTTGTTGATCCGAATTTTCCACAGCATATAAAATTTTTAAAACACTATGGTCATGTTCCAATGTATTTGGAAATTTCGCCTTTCCTTCAGCCGCTTCTAAAAAAGCTGCCATTTCATCAATATACATCTGCTCTGTAATATTCTTATTGTAGCCACTTTGTGCAGAAATTGTTTCATAGGTGATTTCAGACCATTCATTTTTTATTGGATCGAATATCTTAATACAATTATCATCCCAATTCCAATATAACTGTTTCTGATCCCCATTAATTACCATTCTTCTAGTCGCGTACCTGGATACCACATCAACTGATAAATTGAAAATGCTCTGTTCATAATCCATTAATAGGTTGTAGGTATCATCAATATCTTCCGCTCCTTTAATTTGAATGGCATTTTTGTAAAAACCCACAACTCTTTTGGGTAAGCCTAACAAAAGAGTAATCCAAGTTAATTCGAAGGGAACAATCTCACGACCTCCTCCAGTTTCTTTATTCGAAACATAATATTCACTTACTTCTTCATACGTATGCCAATCAGGCAAATACTGTCCTGAATGATAGAGGAAATTTGAGATCTTTCCCAACTCTTTATTTTTTACAATTTCGCCTATTTTTTTTATTGCAGGATGAAAATGTAGTGTGCAAGAAGGAGCTAAACAAATACTTTTTTGATTAGCATCAATGATCATCTGTTCAAAATCGGTATCAACAACACTTGCTTCGATAAATGCCGGAATGCCAAGCTCTAAAGCTTTTTTCATGTAAATATGATGGATAGCTGGTGGCAAAGAGATCACAAAGGCATCAATCTTGTATTTTGCCGCTATATTATCGAATTCTTCTTCGACGGCAATACCATACTTTTCAACGGCCTCATCGCGCCTGTCTATTCTCTTATCGAGGCCAACAATATTTTTTACACCCAATGCCTGAAGATTTCTTACTCTTCTTTTTCCCATTGAGCCTAGTCCAATTATCAGAACAAAATTCTTCATCATTAAAATTTAATATAGTTTATATCGTCTTGTGCTTTTTTATAGTCATCATGTTTCCCAATATCCAACCAGTAGCCCCTTAAAGGATAAGATGTTACTTTATGGTTGGTCTCTAACAAGTGTTCCAACAAATCTGTTGCATTGTAAAACTTATTGACAGGAATTTTTTTGCATAATTCCCTTTTTATCAAATAAATCCCCGCATTGGCAAAATAAGTATAAGTCGGTTTCTCTTTAAAGTTCTTAATAAGCGCACCCTCGGTTTCTAAAATTGCATAAGGTATATTTACATTATAAGGAATAGTTGCCACAGAAAAATCGGCTCCAGAGTTTACAAATTCTAGAAAGAACTGCTCATAATCAAGATTCGTCAACAAATCTGAATTTGTAACCAAGATATAGTCGTGTTCAAAATCTTTAATCAATGAAAGTGACCCTATAGTCCCCAAAGGATCAATCTCATCTATGTATTTTACATTAACTCCTTTTTGGCTACCATCACCAATGTAATCTTTGATTTTCTCACCTAAATATTTTACTGTTATCCAAAAATCATCCACGCCAAAACTCACCAATCGATCTAAATTATGCTCAATTATAGGCTTTTCACCAACCTTTAGTAGCGGTTTAGGTAGTTCATCTGTTAAAGGCCTTAGTCTTTCGCCTCTTCCACCAGCCATAATTACAGCATCTAATGGCAAATATGACCTAAAAAACCTAAAATTAATTACATTAACAACTATTCCATCTTTATCTAATACGGGCAATATTCTGTAATTATTATTCCTATAGTCAATAATCTCATTTATGGTATAAGAACCTCTTTGAATATACTTGGGGTTTTTTTGAATAAATTCGTCGACCATGCTATCCATTGCCAAACCATTTAAAAGTCCCCTTCTTACATCACCATCTGTTAATGAGCCCAATAACTTATAGTTTGCAGATACCACAAATAGGATTGCATCGGCTCCAAGTTCATTGAGCTTATTTAGACTCTCTCTTATCGTGGTATTAGTTAATACCAGATGTTTTTGATAATCATAATTCTTCATTCCTAGTTCGTAAAATTCTTAATAATTTTTATGATTTGGTTAGTTGCTCCTTCTTTATAATAGATATTATCAAAAAGGTAATCACCTTTTGTTTCTATAAATTTAACTGCCTTTATGATTTTCTCTTTATCTATTGGAGCATGAATAACATTATCCCCAGCTAACCTGCCCTTTTGTCTATTTCCCAAATTAATCACGTACTTTTTAAATGATGCCGCTTCGATAATACCACTCGAAGTATTTCCCAATAGTAAACTACAATAATTCATTGCGGTAAAATAGCTTTGTGATCCTAAATTTTCGATTAAAAAAACACGCCTGTTGTTTTTAAAATTATCAATTAGTGCGTTTCTAATCAAGCTACCTGCAGTATCAGCATTGGGCATGGTAATTAGAATCTGATAATCGGTTAACTCATTAACCGCTGAGATAATTTCATCAATATATTGTTGATTGTTATCTAATGCTATGGTTTCAGGGTGAAATGTTACGAGTATCGTTTTTTTCGATAGGTTAACTCCCCATTTAACGTTAAACTCTTCAATTGTCAGCATCTGAATGCTGCTTAAATTGTCTAAGCTTAAAGCACCAACATGATAAACATTTGTATTTGATCCTGTTAATTGGGCTACTTTATCTGCAAAATGCTTAGTGGCTACAAAATGATATTTCGAAGCAAGGGTTATTGAATGCCTAAAGAAATTATCAATTGCGCCTAATGTAGTTTCCCCCCCGTGAATATGAGCAAAGGGGATTTGAAAAGGTATTCCAGCAATTACTGCAGCGTACATTTCGTATCGATCTCCCAAACAAAAAACTAAATCAAACTGGTTCTTATTTATCTCCCAAAAAGACGCGAATTTAATCGTTGTTAAACCGATTGCTGTTGAAATTGACTCACTGCTGTCAGTTAATAACATGGATTCAATACTATAACTAACTTCAAAACCTTGTAGTCGAATATCATTTACCGTTTTGCCATGAAAAGCTGATAAATGCGTGCCAAAAGCAATAATGTTAAGTCTTAAATTGTCATCTTCTTGTATTTTTTTTATTAACGGAAGATAAATACCAAAATCTGCCCTTGAACTTGTTAATACTGCAATTCTCATTCAGAAATATCTTCAAATTTTAATTTATGACCGCACGGTAAATCTGTTTTGACAGCTTTTCCAATCACTGCTCTCATTTTCATTGGCGAAATTCCGTCGCCCGGCCTTAACATTTCCAAATCAGACTCTAAAATAACTTCGCCTCCCTTTTTGGCATACGCTAAATGTATACTTTTTCTAGCTATAGCTATATTTTTAACTTCGGATTGACTCGGTTCTTTGACACTGGTACCTAAAGAACACTCAATATTTCTTATAGCGCTCACCATATCTTTAAGCTCCTTTGGTTCTAAAGATGCCGCATGATCAGGCCCGGGTAAGTTTCTGTCCAAAGTAAAATGCTTTTCTATTATTTTTGCGCCGAGCGCGACTGCTGCAATTGGAACCTCAATTCCAAGCGTATGATCTGAATAACCAATTTCTACATCAAATTTTTTCTCAATCTCTAACATAGCTAAAAGATTAACGTCACGATACGGAGTAGGATATTCTGTATTACAGTGTAAAACTGATATTTTAGCTTTGGATCTTTGTTTCAGTACAATAATGGCTTCTTCAATTTCTTCCATAGTACTCATTCCGGTAGATAAAATAATTTCATCAGCCAATTCCGAAACTTTTTCAAGATAGGGCAGGTTAGTCAATTCGCCAGAAGGAATTTTAAATAAACCTAAACCTAATTCCTTTAAAAAATCTAAGCTCTCTAAATCAAAGGCGGTAGAAAAAAAACTGACGTTCTTTGATTTACAATAATCAATCAACTCAAAATGGTCACTTACTGATAATTCCAGTTTTTGTAGCATCTCCAATTGACTCTCAACAGAATTACCTGTATTTTGACTTTGATACTCTGCTTTAACGGCTTTACTGCTTACGAGTTTGTTGGCCTTAAAGGTTTGAAATTTAACGTAGTCAACACCAGCTTCAGCAGCGGCATCAATAAGTTTTTTAGCCGTTTCAATGCTTCCATTATGATTTACTCCTGCCTCGGCGATTATTAATGTTTTCATAAATTATTTCCTTTTAGCAGGGTTTCCGTAAACGATTTCTCCATCTGGAATATCCTTTACAACTACAGACCCCGCTCCAATAATTACATCTTTGCCAATGGTAATTCCCTGCTTAACTACAGTATTTGCACCTATAAATGTCCGCTTTCCAACTGAAACATTACCGGCCAATACTGCACCAGGTGCTATATGTACATAATCATCAATTGTACATTCATGTTCAATAATGCTACCTGAATTACAAATAACAGCTTTCCCTATCTTAGCCAATGAATTTATTACTACTCCTGCCATTACAACTGTACCATTTTCGATAGTAGCTAAATTGGAGATACATGCTTTACTATGAACTGAATATGGGCAACTTACTCCCTGATCCACTAAATAGTCAAAAACTTTGGCTCTGACTAAATTATTACCCAGTCCTAAAAATACATCATTATCCTTAAGGTTACTTAATATACCAGGATCATTTTCATCTCCCAAATATGCTAAATTATACGGGTTATTAAGTTTTTCTCCTCTTTCGCAATATCCAACAAGATCATAGTTAGCAGATAGAAGAGAATCAATAACTACGAATGCATGCCCCGAATAACCTATTATTACAGCTTTCATTATAACCTTACACTGCTAGGTATATTCACTAAACGGTCAGCAATCCATTCACTATTTTTAAGATCTCCTCTTTCTGCATTTTCAAACATTGGCAGTCTGTGCATCAACTCCCAAACAGGTCTAGCCATTACGCCATTACTGTTCATATATCCTAAAAATTCTTGTTGTTGCTCTTTGTTCTCCAAAATAAGTGCATTAAGCCAGTAATTAGCTTTTGCATCAGCAAGTTCGGTTACAAATTGGATATCGGTTCGTTCCAGTTTGTTTTGATATAAATTAGCTAACTCCCTTTTGTTCTCAACAAATTTATCTAGTTGCTCTAATTGTGCACAAGCTAAGGCGGCATTTAAATTAGGCATTCTATAATTATAACCAATCTCATCATGTACAAAAGCCCAAGGATGGGGAACTTTCGCTTGTGTGGTTAAATGTTTAGCTCTTGTAGCCAATGCTGAATCATTTGTGATTAAGGCACCACCACCGCCACTTGTTACTGTTTTATTTCCATTAAAACTAAATGTACCTATTTTGCCAAAAACACCAGTGTGTTTATTTTTATAATAACTTCCCAATGATTCTGCAGCATCTTCAATTAAAGTGATATTCCAATCCTCGCAAATTTCGGCTATTTCATCAATACGGCATGGTAAGCCAAAGGTATGCATCGGTACGCAGGCCTTTATTCTTTTTCCTGAATGCTTATTATAGGTAAATCCATCCGATTTCATAATTGCATTTTCTTCCAAAAAGCTTTTGATTGCAGCTGGAGAAAGGCCTAAAGTATCCCTATCCACATCTAAAAATATAGGCTTAGCACCAATATAACTTATGGCATTACAGGTTGCTATAAAAGTTAAACTTTGCGAGAGCACTTCATCCTCTGCATTTACATCTGCTAGTATCAAAGCCATGTGCAACGCATTTGTCCCGTTTACAATGGCTATTGCGTATTTGGCACCCGTTATTTCACACATCATCTCCTCGAAACGGTTAACATAACTTCCAACAGAGGAAACAAATGTAGAATCTAGCGTATCCATCACATATTTGCGTTCATTACCTATAAATAACGGCGCATGCAAGGGGATAAACTCTTGATTAGGAAATAGTGTTTTAATAAATGAGGCTAAATCTTCGAAAATAACTTGCATATTACATTTTTGCATCTAAATATTTACCAGTTTCTTTGTGACCAAAGCCTGGAATCACACTATGAAATAAATCAACGATAACTTCTTTGGTCCACTTCTTTTCTGCTTTCAAACCGGAAATGATTTTCGTAAAGTGATCGAGTTGATCACGATCAAATTTAAGTTCATTTTTTATTATACCTAAGTTCTCAAACCTATCCAAATCCAATACTTCATTCTCAGTATAAAATTCTTCAAAGTCTTTTTCTCCGGTGGTATCACTCTGCGTAAATAAACAAGGCCATTTACCTTTCTGAGGCAAGGTTTTGATCAATTCTCTAGCCTCGTCTTCTGTATTACATAGGTAGGGTTCGTAACCAAGGTCATTTAAATACTTTACAGCGATATCTGCAAAAGTAATAAGGTGTAGGTTTTCACTAAGCTTAGGAAAGAAAACATCTCTGTTTTCACCGAAAATACATGACATCAAGCATAATTCGCCAGATTCTTTAGGGATAACAAAATATCGTTTTATATCGTTGGGTGCAACAATTGGCTGTAACTTTTGAATACGTTGATTAAAACCGTGTAATAAGGAACCATCAGAAAAAGCGACATTAGCAAAACGTGCTGTAGAAATAGATATTTCTTTGCTTTTACGCATCAAAAACATTTCCATAATCCGCTTTGAAGCACCCATCATATTTACAGGGTTTGCAGCTTTGTCTGTTGAGACACAAAAATATTTTTTAACACCCTTTGCTATTGATTGATTGATTGTCTTTTCTGTATTAAAAATATTTACATCAATCATACGCATTAAGGTGAATGGATCCTTTTCGCTTCTCACATGCTTTAATGCAGATAAGTTTAATACATAATCATAATCTCCATCCGATTCAATAAATGCATCATATTCGATTGAGCCAATATCTAGAGCAAAAGTTTGAAAATCTCCAGCTATATAGCCGAAAGAGCTTCTAATATCTCTAACCAATTCGACCATATTGTTTTCACTGATGTCTACAACATGGAGCTTTAATGGGTTTCTTTTGAAAATCTCTTTGGTTACCGCCTGTCCTATAGAACCAGCCCCACCAATGACTAAGAATTTAGACCCGCGAACTTCTTCGCTCAGCTTAGCTTCATTTCGATTGATATCATCATGAAATAGTTCTCTTTCACGCCCGATTAAACTTAGTATGTTCATTTTTTTATATCAAGATATACCCAAAGTATATTCAAACTTATATTAAACTATAATGATGTGACTTTAAAATTATTTTTTAAACAACCTCTGATACCATTTTAAATCAGAATTTTGTCCGTAGTTACCATAACCATATCCATAACCATAATACTTGCTCACAATATCATTAACCACAATTCCAAGGTTCTTCATTTTCTTGGTCTGGTATAATTCTTCAACAATTTTCATCTGTTCTTTTTGCGTGATCTTTTGTCGTACCAGATATAGCGTTACATCAGCATATTTAGAAAGCAATTGCGCATCAGCAATAATGCCTACTGGAGGTGCGTCCATAATGATATAATCAAATTGCCTTTTTAGCTCTTCAATCAATTGTGGAACATGTTCATTCATCAATGTTTCTGCAGGGTTGGGTGGTAGTGGTCCCGAAGAAATGATGAACATATTTTTATTGATTGCCAAGGGTTTTACAATGTCGGCCATTTTTACTAATGGACTAATGGTAAAATTACTGAAGCCCATATCGTTGCGAACCGCCAATTTAGCAGAAAGTCCAGGCTTACGTAAATCTAATTCCATCAATAATACTTTTTTTCCTGCTAAGGCCAAGATATTCCCTAGATTAATCGCTGTAAAAGATTTTCCCTCTCCACTCATACTAGAAGTTAAAAGTATAATCTTTTCATGTTCAGCTTTAAGATAAAATGAAAGATTGGTCCTTAAGGCCCTGAATTGTTCTGAAATAGCCGACCGACTTTGATTTGCTACAATCAAGTTGTCATCGATTGAGTTATGGCTGATTTCGCCTATTACTGGCACACTGGTAAGAGCGGTTATTTCGTCTTTTGTTTTGATACTGGTGTTAAGCAATTCTTGTCCAAAAATTAACGCAATTGGAAAGATTAAGCCCACTACAAAACCAATAAGATATATGGTGTTTTTCTTAGGGCTAATAGGACTGACATCAGATTTCGGAGGATCTATTGTTTTAGCAATTGAAATATTAGCTGTTTTAGAAATATTGGTTTCTTCTGCTTTCTGCATCAAAAATATATATAATTCTTGCTTAATCTGCTGCTTACGTGCAAGTTTTAAATAATTTTTTTCAACCTGTGGAACACCCGAGATTTGACTTTCTGCTGTGTTTAGCTGGCTTCGGAGCTTATCTCTTGTTAATAAAGCAGATTTTTTAGTATTCTGGATATTGGAGAGCATATTGCTACGCAACTCTTCAATTTGCTTGTCTATATTTTGAATGAATGGGCTTTGTTCGGTTACGCCTAGCAACTGTTTTTCTCGCTCAAGTAGCAAAGAATTATAATTTTGCATGATGTTAGAAAACACCATGTCTTGCGGAATGAGCGAAGATGGAAATGCACGCCTGTTATTTCCACTGTCTTTTAGATATTTCTCTAGTTCATTAATCACCGTAACTTGAGTTTCGGCCTTAGCTAGCTCAGCAGAAAATGTCCCAGAACTTTGGACTAATAACTTCCCCTGTTCACTCATATCAGCCAGTTGATTCTGCTGTTTAAAAGTTTCAACATTATTTTCAACATCACCAAGTTCTGAGGCGATAACATTTAATCTTTCCTTGATAAAGCGATAGGTACTGTCAGCAACAGCATTTTTATCATTCAAGTTGGATTGTGTATATTTCCTAATTAAAGTATTCAAAATGTCTTCCCCTTTATTAGGCAGTGGATAAGACAATTTCAAATCAATAATACTAACCTGCTTATTACTTGCTGCGACAGTCAATTGCCCCATAAGCGAAGCCACTCTCGAATCAATTGAGCTAATGGTAACATAGTATTCACTGTCATCCAATAGTTTCCCTTGATTTGGCACTACTTCCAATATCCCTATTCCACTAACGGTAAACTGTTCGTTCCATCCAACTTCTTTCTTAAAATTTTTAGTTGTGATCAGGAATTTATTTGCAGCCGCTTTAACTACGTCTAATCTTGTAGTTAAAATGGTATCAACCCCTTTAACAATATTGATTTTAAATGGCGCTTGATACAATTCACGGCTTACTAAATCCGTTTTCTTTGAGTATACAATATTTAATTGCATTTCTCTTACTACCTGTTCCATCAAAAATCTTGTTTTCAAGACTTCCACTTCATTGTCAACTGAGTTTTTAGACCCCATTAACCCGCCTAAGTCCATTAGTGCTCCCGCCTGTTTGGCCACTCCACCACCTTTCTGATCATCGTTTACAATTAATTTGGCTTTAATCTGATAATTGGGAGCAGTATATTTGCCATATATAAAGGCAACTATTAAACAAATGAAAATACTAATTAGGAACCATGTCCATTTATCTAAAAGTTTACTAAATATGTCTTTAAAATTAATCTCAGTCTCTTCGCGGTCGTGAGCCATATTCATTTCTGGATGATTATTCATTTAAACAGCTAGTATTATTTAAAATTAGAAATGGCCAAAACAATTACAGAAACCACAGAGGCAATTACACCTATCGTTTGAATCTGGGCAGAATTAGAGGCAGAAACCTTACGTTTATTTGGCTCAACATACACTACATCATTCTGCTTTAAGTAATAGAATGGGCTGCTAAAAATATTACTCGAGTTGAGGTCCAACCGGGCAAATTCCTTTTTACCGTTATTGTCACGAACAATCAAAACATTTTCTCTTCTGCCATAAATGGTTAAATCGCCAGCTAAGCTCAAAGCATCTAGAATAGTTACCTTTTCGTTTGGTAAAGTGTAAGCAGACGGTGAATTTACCTCACCCAACACACTCACTTTAAAATTAGCGAAGCGTAATTGCACATTAGGTTGTTTATAAATATCTGTAGACTTTTCACGTATAAGTTCCCTTGCCTGATAGGTGGTTAAACCTGCAACCTTTAACTTACCAATAAGAGAAAGTTCAATTTCTCCATTTTTATCTACCAAAAAACCTGTACTTTGTGCGGATACACTGGAATTGGTATTACCACCCAAGGTAGGTGTTGAGGCAGCCTGATTAATAATAGCGCCACTCTGTGGATTGAGGGTAAAGATATTGATGCTCAATATATCATCTGGTTGGATTACTGGCTCAGTAAAAGCAATCGCACTATCTAATTTAGCTTGTTTAACTGATTGAATGTCTTGGAAGTAAGCAATTTTCTTATTACTTACACAAGAACAGGAAAGGGTAATCGCAAAAAACAGAGCTGCCAGTTTCGATCCCTTATTCACATTAAATTTTTTATTCATAGGTATAAATCTGTTCTAACAATATTGTAAATGATGAACAGCTTGCAAACTTAATCATTTAATTGTAATATCTAAAAAGCATAATTCCAGATAAATTATGGCCAAATTAAGTTGTGAACGTTAATGATAAAATGATGCCAGTTTTTCAATATTCTAGCTATTGTTTTTGTTAAATTAAAACTGACCCAAAGATTTCCTGGTTCTTAAAATCATAAGAACCAATCAAATCATATAATCTTCCAGATTGAACAGCTTCTGTTAAGGTATCTAAATGTTTATCATGATGTAAATCCGTACCGGCTAAATCATACATTTTTTCTTTTAAAAGCACTTCTGCCAAGTGTTTCACTTCTTTGCCATAATAACCTAAAACAGACAACAAGTTAAGCTGTAATAAACAACCCTTTTCTTTAAAGCGCTTTAACCGGCTTTTATCTTTAAAATAAAAGGTATATCGCTCTGGATGTGCCAATACAGGGCGGAAGCCCTTAATCTCTACATCAAATATGGTTTGACTGATGCCAGGGCTTTCAGAGAGATAAGACATTTCAATCAATAAATGTTTTTGATCCAGTGTGCATAAATGGCCATCTAAGGTAAAATCCTGATCGACCATATATTCAGCACCAGCAGCTAATTTGGTTGATATATTTACTTTATTAAGCGCTGCCTGTAAATCTTCCTTCGCCTTTGCTATGGTTTCGGGTGTATTGGGATACAGTTCTTTTAAAATATGTGGTGTAGCAATTAAGTGTTCAAAGCCTAATTCGGTCAATGATTTTACAAATCGGACAGACGTTTCTACATCTGGTGACCCATCATCAATTCCTGGCAAAATATGCGAATGCATATCTACTCCTAGCCAGGAGATATCGGTTACTTTATTTTTTTTACTAAAAAAACTCAACATATTTATACCAATGGAATATCAAATTAACTCGCACTATCATAATCATTCTACACACTATTAAACGAAATAATCACGACAATAATATTGCGACGGGAAAGTATTGCTAAAACAATAACAATAATGTTCTAATTAACGATAAATCTAAGACAATTCTCACTAATTCGCAATAAAGAGTAGATTAAATCAGACAAATAGTCGAAATTCTACGCTAAACAAAATCTAACACTTAATTTGTGAAAGAAAATTAACAAAAATATAACAAACACATTATCAACGGTACCTCAGAAAGGTTATTCAAAATAGTTAAGGGTTTTAAAACCTCCCTCTTTTAAATATTCATCCTTTTTCATTAAATGAAGATCAGAAATGACCATATCTTTAACTAAAGCTGCTAAATCATATTTCGGTTCCCAGCCCAACTGTGTTTTAGATTTTGTTGGATCACCCAACAATAAATCTACTTCTGTAGGGCGGAAGTATTTAGTATCTACCTGAACAATAGTACTGCCGAGAAACAATTTATCACTTCTTAAACCATGTTGAGCTAAAACTGCTTCGTCTAAACCTATAATTACCCCTTTCTCATGCTCATCTTTTCCAGAAAATTCGACATCAATGCCCAATTCAGCGAAACTCATGCGTACAAAATCACGAACGGTAGTAGTAATACCTGTAGCAATCACGAAATCTTCTGGTTTATCTTGCTGCAAAATCAGCCACATGGCTTCAATGTAATCTTTAGCGTGGCCCCAATCTCTTTGTGCTGAAAGGTTACCTAAATGAAGACATTTTTGCAAACCTAGGGCTATCTTAGCAGCTGCTCTAGTAATTTTACGCGTCACAAAAGTCTCTCCTCTTAAAGGGCTTTCATGATTAAACAAAATGCCGTTGCAGGCAAACATATTATAGGCCTCTCTGTAATTCACGGTGATCCAATAGGCATACATCTTAGCAACAGCATATGGCGAGCGTGGATAGAAAGGCGTAGTTTCACTTTGTGGAACAGCCTGAACCAAACCATATAATTCTGAAGTGCTGGCTTGGTACACTCTGGTTTTATCCGTCAAACCCAAAATGCGTACAGCTTCTAAAAGCCTCAATGTACCAATGCCATCGGTATTGGCGGTATATTCTGGCATTTCGAAACTCACATGTACATGGCTCATGGCCGCGAGATTATAAATTTCGTCAGGCTGTATTTCCTGGATAATACGGATCAGGTTGGTCGAATCAGTTAAATCGCCGTAATGCAGTTTGAAATGTACATTCTGCTCATGTTGGTCCTGATAAAGGTGATCGATACGATCAGTATTAAATGATGATGAACGTCTCTTTAACCCGTGTACGAAATAACCTTTTTTTAGCAGAAACTCCGCCAAATAAGCTCCATCTTGTCCTGTAACACCTGTAATTAAAGCAACCTTCATATTCATTAATATTTTTATAAGCTACAAACATACAGAATAATTTATTTGGTTGATAAGCGATTTTAAAATGGCATTCAATCTTATTTCCCTATCAAACACGATCAAATGACCGCTTATGTTCGTGCTTTTAGAAGCATGCGCTCATCCAATTTTATCTCTTTTAATTGCAACGATAATATACCTTGTTTACTTTTTACCCTTAGTTCGATTAATTAGCATGCAAAAATTTGGTTTACGAATACTTTTTTGGTCATTGATAGCCGGTTTTTAGGAAAAAATGAATAAGCAATTACTTCCGCGTTTCTAAAAAACAAGATCACCCAGTTACCCGTTAATTTTTGACTATTCCATTCTGGATAGCTACAATTTCATTACATTAGATTAAACAAAAAGGATAATCATCCAATTCAGTCAATCCGATTAAAATTCAAAAAAAATATTTAAAAACCCCAGCTTTACGCCACGTTTAGGCCACCTTCCGGCCAGGCTTGGCTATGCCTTGCTGTACACCTACTTGCCTACTGCTTCAGACTTGCTTTGGTTGAAACAGAACCACGTTGAAGATCAGCGATGTCAAAGATTTGCATCGCTTTAGGTTGGCGGGTTAACAATAGCCAAATAAAAGGTGAAGGAAAACACAGTCTAGGGTTATTTTGGGCCACAGCTGTGTCGGTATTGGGGTATGGAAAATGTTGGGGGGGGGAAAGGCAGAAAGCACGAATGTATTAGCCGCTTATGGCTTAAGGTTTCCGCCTGCGCGAGATCCGATAGCTATAGGATGACGACCGTAGTATATCTTATAACCAGCCCCAGCCCCCTCCTTGAAAATAAGGAGGGGAGTTCCCCTCAAATTTCAAAAATATACCTCTTTGGATGGCTGTCTCAGCTACCTGCTATCCGGCCTAGGAACTGATGGAAGGAGAAAACGTTAAAGTTTTTGCAACTCCTTTCAATTACTACTGTCCCGAGGCAGCACGCCCTTCCCGATTTTCATCGCGGCTTGCGCTGACGACAAAAAACTTTGACGAATTTATCCGACATCGGATCCAAGCCTTTCAGTTATGCCTTGGTGTTTGTTGTTTTCAATGGCAGGCATGCTTTCGCTGCGCTCAGGTTTGTTTCTTTTCTATCAAGAGAAAAGAAAGAGCCCTTCGGCGGTGGTGAGCCGCGGCAAGACAGTGGCATGGACAAAGATTTCTCCTCCAAAGGAGTTCCTTTGGAACACTATGGTCGATGACGAATTGATCGAGGTAGAAAGACCTAATCGTAAAACACTATTAATGAGATTGCTTCGGCTCGCTCAATTCCGGCTTCCATCCAATAACTATCGGATTATTGCCATTAAGATTCCCGCCTGCGCGAGAATGACGCACGGTGTTAATACTCCTACTCATAGCCAAAATCAGCAGGTTGGAAGCGAAGTGCCTATAACCTGGCATCCACCAAATTTCTGTAGATAAAAGATTTGGTATCGAAAATAATTGATCCTTTTGCTTTAAAACCAGCGTAATCGATATGTAAGAATTGCTGGTGAGCCACCGCTAAAATGATTACATCATAATACTCAAAATCATCATTTTGAATCATCTGAATATTGTATTCAACCTTCACTTCAGCTGCATTAGCCCAGGGATCGTATACATCAACGTCCATACTAAACGATTTCAATTCTTTGTAAATATCAATTACCCGGGTATTTCGGGTATCGGGACAATTTTCTTTAAAAGCGAAGCCTAATATTAGGGCTCTAGCGCCATTAATTACTTTATCCTTTGCTATCAACATTTTAATCACTTTATTGGCTACAAACATACCCATATTATCGTTCACCCTCCGGCCAGATAGGATTACTTCAGGTTTGTAGCCTAATGACTCTGACTTATGCGCTAAATAATAGGGATCTACACCAATGCAATGTCCTCCAACCAGGCCAGGTTTATAATTGAGAAAATTCCATTTAGTTGCAGCAGCAGCCAGCACATCTGCTGTATCAATTTCCATCCGATCAAAGATTAAGGCCAGTTCATTTACGAAAGAAATATTCACGTCCCTTTGCGCATTTTCTATTGCTTTTGAGGCTTCTGCTACTTTAATACTGGGTGCCAAATGGGTGCCAGCGGTGATAATAGAAGCGTAGAGTTGATCAATTTCTCCAGCAATTGCAGGCGTAGAACCCGAGGTTACCTTTTTAATTTTGGTAAGGGTATTCACTTTATCTCCAGGATTAATCCGTTCTGGGGAATAGCCACAGAAAAAATCGATATTGTATTTTAGCCCTGATATTTTCTCTAGAACAGGCACGCAATCTTCTTCCGTACAGCCAGGGTAAACAGTCGATTCATAAATGACGGTATCACCTGCTTTAAGCACAATACCTAACATTTTACTGGCCGCAAGTAAAGGTTGCAGATCTGGCCGTTTGAGTTGGTCGATAGGGGTAGGTACGGTAACGATATAGGTGGTGCAGGTGGCCAGGTCGGCTAAATTGGCACTCAGTGTTAATCCCATCTCCGATGCAGCAATTACAGTTTTCAGATCTTCAAGATTGGCTTCATTTGTTCTGTCCTTTAACTGATTTAACTCCGCTATACGTTCCTCATTCGTGTCAAAACCAATTACTTTATATTTCTTAGCAAATTCTATAGCCAGTGGTAGTCCAACATAACCTAAACCAATAATGGCTAGCTGCTTTTCTGTATTCATTTTCTTTCGGTAATTGGGCAAATATAAGATAAATCAGGAAAGCGTAATTGTGCCAGGCTCAATGGGGTATCTTTTTACCACAAAGCGAACAGAGAAAAACACACAGAGCACACAGCGTTGGGTGGAGCGTAATGCTTAAGTGAACTTACATTTCTTATATGGTAAAAACGCATATGTATTTTAGAGATCCTTTGCTGCGCTCAGGATGACAAAATTCCAAATAAAAGAAATCACCATTCAATACAATTGCATTGAATGGTGATTTCTTATTATAACTGAATTAAACTAAAGTAGAACTTCTTATTTAATCTGCTTCAACAGGTAACTTCCATAACCACTTTTAACCAATGGCGTAGCGATAGCCTTAAGCTGTCCTGCATTTATAAAACCCATACGATAAGCGATCTCTTCAATGCATCCAATTTTTAAACCTTGCCTTTCTTCGATAATCTGTACAAATTGCCCTGCCTGCATTAAAGAGGTAAAAGTTCCGGTATCTAACCAAGCAGTACCACGGCTTAATACACCTACCTTTAATTTACCGCGTTCCAAGTACACCCGGTTTACATCAGTAATTTCGTATTCGCCACGTGGTGAAGGTTTAATGTTTTTTGCAATTTCTACCACCTCATTATCGTAAAAATACAATCCAGGCACCGCATAATCTGATTTGGGTTGAAGAGGTTTTTCCTCTATTGAAACAGCCTTTTTATCAGCATCAAACTCAACTACACCATAACGTTCAGGATCAGCAACCTGGTAAGCAAATACCACACCTCCATCGGGATCCGAACTGGCTTGTAATAATTTGGCCATCCCATCCCCATGGAAGATGTTATCGCCCAATACTAAAGCCACTTTATCTTTGCCAATAAATTCTTCGCCGATTACAAAAGCCTGCGCTAAACCGTTGGGTTCTGCCTGTACGGCATAACTAAATTTACAGCCCAAAGAAGCGCCGTCGCCCAATAATTTTTCAAAATTTGGAAGATCGTGTGGGGTAGAGATAATCAGAATTTCCTTTATACCAGCCAACATTAAAGTAGATAGCGGATAATAGATCATTGGTTTATCGTAAACCGGCATCATTTGTTTACTACAAGCCAAAGTTAAAGGATGCAAACGGGTTCCGCTGCCACCAGCTAAGATTATACCTTTCATATTTTAGTCATTAGTTCATTGGTCATTGGTTCATTGGTCATTACAGACCTAAATGAAATAATGATGCCTATTTATTGTATTTTAATTTGTTTTATACATTCCACAAGGCTATCTCTCCAATAAGGGATTTCAATATTAAATGTATTTTTTATTTTAGATTTATCCATTACCGAAAATGCAGGCCGTGTAGCTTTGGTTGGATAGGCAGAACCTGGAATAGGATTTACCTTAACCACTGTTTTGCTGATATCAAAAATGGCCTTTGCAAAATCGAACCATGAGGTTACCCCTTCATTGCTATAATGGTAAACGCCATAAGCGGCGGACGAAGAACTTATAATGTCAAAAATGGCATTTGCCAGATCAATCGCGTAGGTTGGCGTACCCACCTGATCGGCAATGATACTCAGTTCATCACGCTCGGCACCCAGTTTAAGCATGGTCTTTACAAAGTTGTTGGCATACTCAGAATACAACCAGCTGGTGCGGATGATAAAATGGGTTGGCAGCTTGGATGAAACTGCTTTTTCTCCATCTAATTTGGTTACACCATAAACATTGATCGGTTTAGCTTCATCATCCTCTTTTAGCAATTTAACTTCATTGCCTTCGAAAACGAAATCGGTAGAAACATGTATAAGCGTTGCCCCATTTACTGAACAAGCTGAAGCTAGATATCCCGCACCTGTTTCGTTAATGGCTTTAGCCAGCTCAACTTCATCCTCTGCTTTATCTACAGCAGTATAAGCAGCACAGTTAATTACAAAAGCAGGTTGCACTGCAGCCAACAGATCGTTCAAACCAGATTCATTCAGAATATCGGCCTCCTGCTCGGCTGGAAAAACAATTTCAGTAATTCCCCTACGTTCAGCAACAGTCTTTAAACATTGGCCTAACTGTCCGCCAGCACCAATTACTAATATTTTGCTCATATGTGCTGTAAAGCTGAAAAGGGTTTTAAAAGTAAATCTTTATCAGATACTGCCTGATCTTTCTCTGGAATTAACCAATCAATATTCAGGTCTGCATCGTTATAAATTACGCCAGTTTCTGAAGCTTTATTGAAAAAATTATCGCACTTGTATAAAAATTCTGCGGTTTCACTCAATACAGAAAAGCCATGAACAAAGCCTCTAGGGATGTATAATTGCAGTTTATTCTCGGCACTTAAGCGTATAGCGATGTGTTTACCATAAGTAGGAGAGCTTGGGCGAACATCTACCGCAACATCCAATACCTCACCCTTGGTTACACGCACCAACTTTGCCTGCGCAAATTCACCTGTTTGGGCATGAAGGCCACGGATTACACCATACGAAGAATAAGATTCGTTATCCTGAACAAACCTGCCTGATAAACCCGTTTTTTCTTCAAAGGTATTTTGATTAAAACTTTCAAAAAAATAACCCCTAGGATCTTCAAACACCCTTGGCTTTATAATCAGACAGTCTTTTAATCCCGTTTGTTCAATTTCCATTATTTACTGCTGTACTGTTGTTCGTAATATGATTGGTAATTGCCTGAGGTTACATTGTTCAACCAATCTTCGTTCTGCAAATACCAATCTACGGTTTTCGCCAAACCTTCTTCAAACTGTAAGCTCGGTACCCAATCTAATTGATTTTGTAGTTTGCTTGAATCAATGGCATAACGTAAATCATGACCTGCACGGTCAGTTACATAGGTAATCAGTTTGGCTGATTCTCCTGCTTCGCGACCAAGCTTTTGATCCATAATGGTACAAAGCAAATTGATCAGATCGATATTTTTCCACTCATTGTGTCCACCAATGTTGTAAGTATCTCCTGTTTTCGAGTTATGGAAAATTACGTCGATTGCCCTGGCATGGTCTTCTACCCATAACCAATCGCGTACGTTTTCACCTTTACCATAAACGGGTACAGCTTTATTATTTTTGATATTATTAATCGCTAATGGGATCAATTTCTCTGGGAAATGATGAGAACCATAGTTGTTAGAGCAATTAGAAATTACACAATCCATGCCATAAGTATCATGGTAAGCCCTTACAAAGTGATCTGAACTCGCTTTTGATGCCGAATAGGGGCTATGCGGATCGTAAGCGGTGGTTTCGGTAAACATACCTGTTTCACCTAAAGCGCCATAAACCTCATCGGTACTTACGTGATAGAAACGTTTTTTATCGTAATCACCTTTCCAATATTCGCGGGCCGCATTTAATAAATTTACCGTACCGATTACATTGGTTATTACAAAAGCTGTTGGGTCAGAAATAGAACGATCTACATGGCTTTCTGCTGCTAAGTGAATAACTGCATCGAAGTTTTCTGTTTTAAACAGATCAAACATCGCATTCGCATCGGTAATATCTTCTTTTACGAATCTATAATTTGGCTTATTTTCGATATCAGTTAAATTAGCCAGATTACCTGCGTAGGTAAGTTTATCTAAGTTTACAATTTCGTACCCAGGATAGTTGTTAACAAAACGGCGAACTACATGAGAGCCAATAAAGCCCGCACCACCAGTGATTAAGATTTTTTTCACAGTTATTAAATGATTTTTCAATTCCGCTAAAGTAAGTTAGATTCAGGCAAAAAACAACTTAATTTTGATATAAGCAGAAAACTGAACGAAATAATTTAGAAGCAATTAGTCAATTTCTATGAACATCTTCTGCATAAATAGATAAGCTTGTAGCTGGAATAGACATGCGCAAGGAAAGTATAGATCAAGCTTATATTTGGTTTTACTGTTGCGCCAATAAACATAAAAATTTAAGGAAGACAAACTACATCGCTGCCACAGAGCTTTCTAATTCTTTATACCACGCTTCACCATATTTACGGATGAGTGGTCCTTTTAAAAAGCTATAAACTGGTACTTTAAGTTCACGGCCAAAGGTACAAGCATCATGGCAGATGTGCCAGCGGTCGTAATTTAACACCTCAAATTCTGGATATTTAGTTATCCGGATAGGGTAAAGGTGACATGAAATCGGCTTCTGCCAATCTACAATACCTTGCTCATAGGCTTTTTCAATGGCACATTTGGTGATACCACCCTCAAAAAGCACGTAAGCACATTCTTTATTTTTGTCTACACAAGGGGTGGTTAAATCGCCATCTTCATCAACTACGTAAACGCCTTGTTCTTCAATGGCTTTAATGCCTTTTTCATTCAACAGGTGTTTAATTTTGGGATATATTTCTTCCAAAATGGCTTTTTCGTCATTATCCAATGGTGCCCCGGAATCACCTTCCACACAACAGATTCCTTTACATTTGCTTAAATTACAAACAAAGTTTTCTTTCAATACGTCTTCGTGCACCAGCACCTGTTCAACTTCTATCATCATTATTCTTTTGCTAAAGCATATTTCAGGCCACTGGCCGATTTTAATTCCATGGTAACTGCACCCACCAATATCTCTACCTGGGCTTTTACCGGCACGCGGTTTCCATCATCGGTTACCCAAAGGTATAACCTGCTATCTTTTTTAAATATCCTTCCCGGTTTAATGGATGGACTAAATTTTAAGCAGCGGATGTTCCCCAATTTACTTTTAATCGTTTCTTTTCCTATATATTCAACTTCTAAGGCTGAGATTTCGTCACCCAGGAAATAGTTGAGTTTAAACTTATCACCAATCTTGATTTTACTGATATCCAGGCTCCGGGCAAAATAATAAGCCGAAACCAGATCAAAAGTCTGATTAGTCGGCGTTGTAAAAGTCCCTCTGTTCGAAACTACCTTCTTTGCATCCTGCGTAAAACGGGCCTTATCCTGGCGCCTATAACTGGCCTCACGGATATTCTCCTGATAGAAGTAAGGTAAAAGGTCAGTTTTATCGATATACGAATCGTAATGGTCTCTTATCTTGTAAAACACATCAAAAGTTCCGGACGTCTGCGCATCAACCGTAAGTTTATAGGTAGGCCTGTTATCAAACTTTAAATCAGAATTGGCTACCTTAATCGTGGCTTCTGCCGCCGTTATAAATCCGTACCTTAATTTATATTGCAAAACTTCACCTTCCTGAAATACAGGCTCTTTCTTCAGGGGAAGTTGCTGAGCCATTGCCCAAAGACTGCATAAGCCAGCCGTGACAGTTATAAATAATTTCTTCATTGCTTTTGTACTCATTTGTGTGTGTGTATTCATTATCAGCATGAGGGATCCTGATCCCGATATAAAATCGGGACAGGATGACGCACCGAATAAGGAAAAGGTTTCCCTTTAAAAGAAACTAAACTCTTCCCGCATGAAGATATACAAAAAGCAAACCAAAATTTAATCTTTTCTTTTATATACAGGAACCGTAGAACAGGGCTCGCCGAACATGATGCTTTTAACTACCGGCGTAAGCAGGTTGGTTACTTCAACATAGGCTGAAACCGGAACATCGATATCGCCACATCCTTTTACCACCACACGCTCGTTGGCATAATCCTGCGGATTAATTTTAGCCAATGCTTTGGTAAATAAAACGGCCTCCAATGTATTTAAATCACCAAATACTACTTCATTGGCATAAGGTTTTAGTTTATTAGCAAGTAACATATAAGCCCAGGTAGGTACAATTGCATCAGCCGAGCAGATAATGGCTACATTTTTATCCTGATATTGCGCCCAATCGTGATTTTTGATGAACTCCCTAAAATCCTTTTCCCTTAGCATTAAGCCATGAAATAGATTATCTACAATATCATAAACCACTCTTTCGCCTTTATGATAAAAATCTTCGAGATTTAAAGTTATTAAACCGCTATTGGCAACTTTATTAATGATGTTTTCCTGAATTTCCATGGCCTTAAATAAAAAAACCGTTCCGACTAATCATCGGAACGGTTACAAAATTACGTATTTTCTATTTAATAGAATTTCACGCGATTGTCTTTTATCTTGGCATTTTCCTGTAAAGCCTGGAAAGCCGATCCTAATGAACGCTGTCCTAAACTTAACATCATGCTTTCTTTTTGTTTAAACATATTTGCAATTGGTGCAGGACTAGTAAATCCATCAACTGAAAACACATAAACACCACGTTCGCCCTGAACAGGAGCAGATACTTTACCTGGCTGTGAACCGAAAACGCTTCCTACTAAAGCATTTTCCTGTGCTACACCTGGGATTACCGGATTGGCAAATACCACATTTTGTACTGGATTAACCGGACGTGCAACTTTAGCTGCAATCTGATCGATACTTCCTTTACCTGCGTTGGCTAATTTTTCTTTTAATTGTTTTGCTTTAACAGCATTAATTACCATTGGCTCAATCTCCTTCTTCACATCAGCTAATGATAAAATACCTTTAGGGCTGATTGTAGTTAAACGGGCCACAACATAAGCATTGCTCATGGTGTAAATTTCAGGTAATACATCACCTTTATCTGCTGCGTAAGCATCCTGAATTAATTTACGTGGATTATCTAATCCAGCTGCAAATCCTTGTGTTGATGCAACCTTATCAGCAACAGCAACTTTTAATCCTTTTTGTGCAGCAAATTTGCTAAAGTCGTTACCTTTTACCTCAGTTAAGAAATTGCTGGCTGCTTTGTAAGCCGCTGCCTGGGTTTTGCTACTTGCATTTAATGCTTTTTCTACGTAAGCCAATTTAGCCACCTTAGATGAACCGATCTGCTTTTCGATTTTAAGCACATGGTAGCCAAACTGAGATTTTACTACTTTAAGATCTCCTGTCTTTCCATCAAAGGCTGCATTCTCAAACTCAGGTACCATAGCACCACGGGCGAAAGCTGGCATTTCGCCACCTTTATCTTTTGAACCGTCTACACTGTAGTTTTTAGCCAGTTCTGCAAAGTTAGCGCCTTTTAAAATTAATGCTTTTAATGAATCAGCTAACTTAAGTGCTTTATCTTCGCCACCAACTTTAGCCGGATCGATTAAGATGTGGCTTGCTTTTACCGAATCAGGAGAGATACGGGTAGATACTACCTTTACAATTTTGTATGAGTTACCTGTTAATTTCGGACCGTAAAAACTGCCTGCTGGTAAAGCAAATACTGCTGAATCGACAGCCGGATCTAATTTACCTTTTGTGATATAAGTAAACGGAACTTTTACGTCTGAATTGATTGCAGCGAAAAGTGAATCGTTTTTAGCCACCTGGAAATCAGCAGCAATTTTGTCTACCTGAGCTTTGATTGCCAATGAATCTGCTTTGGTTGGACTGATACTGAAAGTAACGTACTCGAAAGCACGTGTTTCTTGTGGATTGTTAAAACGTGCTTTGTTCTGCTCATAATATTCTGAGTAGTCGTTGTCTGTTAATTTAACAGCAGCATCAGGAATAGAAGTATAATCTAAACTTACGTATTTAAAATTAGCTAGTTTATTGCGGTTAGTATATTCATCAGTAGCTTCTAAAGAAGTTACATATACCGAATTACGGATCAGGTTAGAATATTTTGTCTGAAGGGCCTGGTTTTTAATTTCTTCCTGTAGCATATTAGATTGCTGCAAAGCCTGAGGTTCTTTCGATTTTAGAAAGTTCATCAAAGTAGCACGGTCTAACTGTCCTGTCTGAGGATTAGAGAAATATTGTTTAATAAGGGGGCTAGGGTTTTGACCTTGTAATAAATCTACCAGTTCATCTTCAGAAACTGTTAAACCTAAACGATCGTACTCTTTAGTTAACAAAACTTTTGCCAACTCTGCATTCCATGCCTGATCAACGGCCATAGCAGTCATCTGTGCATTTGCACTGCCGCCATATTGTTGTTTCATCTGGTTTACACCCTGATCAACCTTTGGTCCGAATTCATCAATACTGATATCCTTACCATCAATTGATCCTACAACTTTTTGATCTGCTGCCCAAAAAGGTTTACCCACGTTAATTGCATCACCTACTAAAAATGCAACAATTGCAAAACCGATGGCAAAAACTAGAATATAGCCTGCACGGTTACGCAAAAATGTCATTAATCCCATATTGTAATTATAAATTTATTTAGTTCTTTTTTAAGAGGGCGCAAGATACAAATTTGCCTCAAAAAAGAAAACACAAAATTTTATTTATCAAGTGTTTAATTTTTAAGCAAATACAGGCCCTATTTTATTGATTGAATGAGAGAATTAGTGAAGGATTGAATGACGAAATTAGTGGATAATTGAATTAGAGAATAAGTGTATCAGTGAATAATGTTTTGAATAAAGCCATTCAAACATTTAAAGCCATTTAAACATGCGCTCAATCCAAACCCCTATCATTTTACCATTCTCTCATTCAATCATTTTATCATTCCCTCATTTTCAGCTACGGCGCTACACCTTCCTTCATATTCAGTACACCGTTTCCGCTGTCCATTTCGTAGGTACTAAAATCCTGCGGCGCTTTAAAGTTAATGCCTTCGCCTATGCTTCCATCTACTCCTTTCACATATACCCTTTGATTGGAATAAAAAATCTTTTTCGATTCATCCCAGATCAGTTCTTGTGAAGAAAAGGTATCACCCTTACTGTTCTTTACGACTACATTTTTCCTAAATTCGGTTTTAAGCTCATTATCTTTCCTGATGGCGTAATCGCAAACCAGGTTCCCATCAATGGTTCCGTTAGGGTTATAAAAATCGATATTTACGCCCTTAATCATTTCCTGATAAGCGCTTCCGTTCGAAGGCGTAACCTTATCCATTATTGGGGCATAACCTTTAGCCTTAATTCTGGCCGAATCGCTGTAAGTGATATCGACACCAATGGTCCGATCCCTGGACAGGATTACTTTATTTGGTGAGACTGAATTGGCATTTTTTAGATCGTCGTCTCCACAGGAAGCCAGAAAAAAAGGCAACACCAGAAACAGACCATATAAAAATGTCTTTAAATTCATTAGTCTACACGGTACTTACGGAACCAGGTATCGTTCAAGGTAAAGCCTAAGTGGAAATTAATAAACTTCTCTTTAACAAGATTATCGGTTAATGTTCCCCTTTGTCCGAACTCGGTTGTAAAGTTGATTTTATAAAATGCTGAACCACCGTTAGCGGTAGGCAACGGGAAGCCGAAACCTAACGATGCACCCATTTGTTTGATATCCTGATTACCGATTTTGATATAAGTTTTATCATAATTAAAACCAAGGCGGTAATCTACACGTTTCATATAACTATTGTAAGAAAATGCATCTGGTGTCCACTGGCCACCCAAAGAAGCACCCCAGCTATCTTGCAAACCTTGGTTTACATTATTGATACTTGTTGCAGACCATTTGCTCATTCTAAAATCGGCACCGATCATCCACTTATCATTTTGCTGGATTGAGATCCCAAAATTGTGCGTTAATGGCAAGGTGAGGTTAGATTTTCCGTTATTCGCAATGTTTAATGTATCGGCTGCAGGGTTTTCATTACCACTTTGATCTCTGGTGTAGAACGTAGCAAAAGAAGTTTGCGTTGAATTTATTTTCCCAGAAGTACTTCCAGAATAACCCAGGGTCATAATTGTTTTCTTACCGATATTAAAGTCGTACTGAATGCCATAAGAGTAATTTATACCGCCAACACTGTTTTTATTTTGAAGTTTAGCGTTATAAGCCCCTACCGATTGAAATTCGGTAGCCCTGGTAGTTTGGAGGTTACCAAAAATATATTCTAAGTTACCACCAATTCTTAAATGATCGCCAAAACGATAGCCATAACCTAAATAAGCCTTTGATAAGCCGCCTTCGCCTTCATAAAGCTGGTCTAAAGTGGTTGTATCAACTTTGGTCGTGTTTCTGTAAGAATAACCCAAATCTGAGTAAGGCAAAATACCAAAACTCAAGGCCGATCTTTTGGTAACCGGAGCGGCAAATGCCAAATGACTAAAAGTAGAATTGAAACTTGTTTCGCTTAAATTGTTTCGCGAAAGATTGGTTAAACCAGCACTCATTCCCACATCAATGGTGGTTAAAGTTATTCCGGCATAAGATGCAGGGTTTTGCATATTAATGTAATTGAACCCTGTTACTTTACCTACTGCTGTAGAAATTCCACCCATTGCCCTAAGCTGGGGCAACAAAGAGCCCTTTATATTTCCAAGTCCATATCTTGAATATGGTGATGAAGTGGTAACCTGTGCCTGAGCACTTAAACCACAAACTAGAACGAGTATGGCTGCAATATAATTTATTCTTTTGTACATTTTAATCTGCAATAGCTTCATTTAATCCTTTTAATACTAAGTAAGGATCTTTTATAATTTGAGGCGCAAAGATGCTGTTTTGTAATTGTTTATACAAAAAATTAGCATCACCCCCCGTTATAATTACCTTCAGAGCACTTTCTTTTTTATTATTTAGGGCAATAAAGCCTTCAATTTCGTTTATTATTCCTTGTAAAACGCCATTTTTGATTGCCGACTGTGTATCCGTACCTTGCATAATGTCTTCATTTGCATCCCACTCCACCAAAGGCAATCGGCCAGTAAATTCGTGTACAGCCTTAAAACGCATTTTAATACCTGGGCTTATACTTCCGCCAAAATATTCCTTCGTGCTACTTAAAACATCGTAAGTAATACAGGTACCTGCATCAACCACTAAACTTGCGTTTGTTGGATGTAAGCCATTTGCACCCAAAATAGCAGCCCATCTATCTAATCCTAAAGTAACTGGCGTTTTATATCTATTTTGTACGCCGTTCGTCAACAAGGTTGAAAAACGGATATACCCGGTATGCTTTTTTAAAAATACTTCTAATGGTCCAACTTCCTGGTTAACACTACTGATGATGGATTTCGCTGGCGAAAACTTCTCAATCAATTGAGCCAGATCAAGTATCCCAATTTTATTGAAACGCTGATGGTGAATAATTTCCTTATCTGCAAAAACAGCAACCTTAACAGCAGAATTTCCAATATCAATGCTTAGTCTACGCATTTAGAATCTCCCACTGCAAATAATATGTTCTTAGAAATTCCAATGACCTCATTTTTTATCCATCTTGATTAAAACTAAAAAAGCTTTAATTCTAAAATCATGCACAAAGCTATTAATCTTTGTCAAGTTTCGCTCTAGTTATTTGTTAAAAAAGGTTAAACAAACAGAAAATACTGTATTGAAAGCACAAATAAAACGAACAGTGTTTCGTAAAACCAACGTTTTTTGGCATTGCTGAAATAGTATGCCAACAGCACCGATCCCGGCGGTACACAGAGCAAAAAATGCCAGGTCCTGAAATCGGGTTTAAGGTAAAAACTAGCTGCAGAAATGATAAACATGAAAAACAACAGCTGAAAACTTTTCCGTGTACTGATAAAACTCCTGAAGAAATTTTCGCGGAGCTGTAGTGATGCCAGTATGATAATTACCGTTACCGGAATCAGCACCAGGTAATCGTTATAGTTGATTTTAAAAACCGAAGGAAACTTATTGCCTAATGGTTTCCATATCTGATAAAACGAGCTTAAGTTGTCATTCCAGTAATAAAATACGGCCAGAAAAAAGAAAACCGTAATAAAGCCGATCAAGCCAGCTATCCATTCGCGCCAGTTAAACGACCTAAAAAGCAATAATGCTAAAAAGATCATAAGCAACATGGCCATAAACGGAAAATAGATCAATGTTCCAACCCCAATAATCATCCCGATATCGAAAACAGTGGTAATGGAGTTCGCACTTTTACCCAGTTTTAAAAACTTATCTATAATCCAAATCAATAAAAAGTTGCACAATAATGCAGGGCTTAGGATCATAAAAGGCATAAACAGACTTGTTCCTGTTATAAACATCAGCCCTGGCAGGAAACTGGGTTTGGCCAATAAATTATGGTTGTTTACAACACGGTTGAAAATTAAAGCCTGTACATAAACCAAAAGTGCCGCGATAAAAATATTGGTATATGGTGTAAAGGCATTGTCTAAATCTATATTAATCAGTAACCGGGCAAATGGCTCTAAAAAATCAAAGTTCAGCTTATCGTGCGTTTCATGAAAAATGGCAATACGCAGAAAGAACGTGTATGCCAGCAAGAATACGAGGTTAATTGGATTTAGCTTTCTAAACTGATTAATCATGTCGTTTTAAAGAGTAGGCAAAGTAAAGAAAATAATTTAACAGTAGCAGAAGAAAGACCAAAGCTTAAAGACTAAAGCAAGGATGTGTATAGTTGTCTCTCTCCTAAAGTTTTGTCAGTCTGAGCGGAGTCGAAGACCGTTTGGTGAATAAAGAGCAGAAAAGCTGATGAAGTGAGTTCTGTTATTTTTAGAAAAGCAGGTTCCTGTTTGTATCGGTTCCGATAGTCCTGCCATCCGCTTTATCCCGATGAAAAATCGGGATGCCCGTTCTTGTCAGGTTTAGATTACGCAGTACAATACCATGGATTAGAATAATCCTAAGTAGAAACCAAAGCTTAACGGCTAAAGCAGGGGTGCGTATCGTTGTCTATCTCCTAAAGTTTTGTCAGTCTGAGCGGAGTCGAAGGCCGTTTGGTGAATAAAGAGCAGAAAAGCTGATGAAGTGAGTTCTGTTATTTTTAGAAAAGCAGGTTCCTGTTTGTATCGGTTCCGATAGTCCTGCCATCCGCTTTACCTCTCTACGTTCGGTGCCCGCTCCTGTCAGGTTTAGATTACACAGTAAGTGCCACGGATAGAATAAGCCTAAGATCAAAGCGAATGGGTAACAGTGGAAGGTACCAATAGGCGATGTATAGTAACCATCCCCAAAAGTGCTGCTTTGCGTTAAATAAACCCGGGAGTAGCGGCAGCCCCGATCCGTTATCGGGCTAAAGCGAATAACGGGGCTGTGCAAGCCAAAAGCTTCTGGCATTCATTTCCAAAATCAAACAGCTAACTATGGTGAGTAAAATCATGATAAGGATCCTTCGACTACGCTCAGGATGACAAATTATAGGCAAATTAACTTTGGACTCAGGACTGAAGACTCAAGACTAAACCCTCGCGTATTTCTTCACCATATCATCAATGATCTGGGCAGTTTCATCTGGGAAATTAAACTCATGCTGTTGAGGATTTTCTATCCAGTTTTTAATAATCGGCAGCCAGTTCCTGGTACTCCCCCAAATAACAGGCAAACCAAACTGTTTTAAGGCATAGGCATTACATTGTTGTTCAAACTGGAAACGCATAGGCGCCACCAGCAGTTTTTTCTTTAGGTAAAGTGCTTCCGCAGGTCCTTCAAAACCGCCACCGGTAAACAAACCTTCGCAGGTGGCCAGGCTTTTATTAAATTTCTCGTTGTTAACAGGTTCTACAAAAACATTCCCTTCCTGATAGGCAACTTTACTGTGTTTAGAAAAAACCTGCCACGTAACCTCAGGCAACTGTGTAAAAAGCTTTACCAAACGTTTATCGTCAATGGCTGGAAGATATACCGTATAATGTCCTAAATTTTCACTTTTCAGATTTCGGATCTCTGCCCTGATTACCGGGGTATGGATAAAAGTATCGTAACGATCGAAATGAAAGCCAATGTGATATTTGGTAGGCGCATAACGGCTCAAGATCAGTTTCCCCCAATCTAAAGTTCTAGGACGGGGTACTTTTTTAGATTTAAATGCAGCCTGATGGCTCAATGATACACATTCTATGCCCTGCAGTTTACAGGCCCAGGCGCTTACAGGCTCAAAATCGTTAACAATTAAGTTGTACTCTTTCAGTGGCAGCTGCTTCATGTCTTTTCTAAAGCGGAAAAGATTCATGTTCAGCCATGTTTTAAAATGGTCTACACCACCTTTTTTCCCAAAGATAAAACTGAAACCATGCAATTGATATTTTACAGACTGACTGAGTTTCACATCGGCCTGTGTTCCACTTACTAAAATATCCAATTCGCCATACTGCTGAAGTAACGGAATAATTTCCCTCGCCCTGCTGATATGACCATTACCTGTTCCCTGTATTGCGTAAAGTATCTTCATTTATGCCCGAATATCTAAAATTATTGGGCAATTTCATATTTTATATTCTGTAAAAGAATATTTATGTCCAGTTTACTTTTTAAATCCTCAGCATCAGAAAGGATTCCTTCATCCAATTCGTCTTTCGTAAAATGTTGATGTTCGTACTTAAAAACCGTCCAGTTTTTATTTTCATACTCTAAAGCGGTTAAACTTTCTACCCAATCGCCACTGTTCAGGTAAAGCACTTTTCCATCTTCTGTGGCGATTTCGCGTTGCTCGGCCTGGTGGATATGACCACAAACCACGTACTGGTACCCTTTTTCGATGGCGAGTTCTGCCGCAGTTTGCTCAAAACTATTGATGAACTTAACGGCATCTTTAAATTTAGCTTTGATCTTTTTCGAAAAGCTCATCTTCTCCCGCCCAAATGCAGTAAGTACCCAGTTTACAAAACTATTAATGAGGATCAGTGTATCGTAGCCAACCGCACCAAGTTTAGCCAACCATTTAGAGTGCTGCATGGTAACATCAAAAACATCACCATGAAAAAACCATGCCTTTTTACCGTCCAGCTCTAAAATTAATTTATTCTGGAGATGGAAAGTGCCCATTTCCATTCCATCAAATTTGCGGAGCATCTCATCATGATTTCCCGTCAGGTAGTGAACCTGAACACCCTCCGATACGAATTTCATCAGTTTACGGATCACCTTCATATGCGATTCGGGCCAATAACTTTTGCTAAACTGCCAGATATCGATGATATCGCCATTTAAGATCAGTGTTTTGGGTTTTATGCTCTTAAGGTATTTTAAAAGTTCTTTTGCATGGCAACCATAGGTACCTAAATGTACATCGGATATTACGACTACATCGACATTTCTTTTATCCATAAACGGGAAATTTTAGGGGGAAGAGTGTTATTACCGCTCGATTAAAGCAGTTCAGAGATAAATTAGCTGTGTTACCACTCTTCTTCCTCATCGAGTTTTACCTCAAAGGGGCTAAAGAAATAAAGTACAACAATTAATAAGCATACGGCAAAAAATGATTCTAACATATCATCTGATTTACATTACAAAGGTAAGACTCTGTATATCAAACAAATGTTACGACATTGTTAAATTATTATTCTACTTGATAAAGATTGTTAAAATGACATCGGAAGGGGTTGTTTGGTTCAATATTTCATTAGTCGTTGGTTCATTACCCACCGTCATCATCGCTGAGATGATCCGCAAAGCAGAATATAGTAAGATATTAGTGTCTGTTAGCAAAAGGCCTAAAATGGTATTTCTTAAGCAGTGCTATTTCCATTCTTCATAGCCATCCCGTAAGGCCAAAGCACTGTTTTCCGTTCCACTTTTAAACCGGCATGGTCAATTTTTTGGCAGGCACAGTTCAGGCCTACTCACTGGCTTTAATAAAAAAACGGCGTAGCCCTCTTGAAGGCCATTAAAAAACTTAAACAAAGGCTGAAAAATTGCGAGCCGGTAGTTTTGTTTTTTTACATATTTTTATTTTTTCAATTGTGTTCAAGCTAGCTCCGCTGGTCTTTTGCTATCAAAAGAAAGAAGGCCCCGCGGTAAGCAGTTAAGCAAAATCCACCATCACCTATTTTACATTTTCTCTAGTTAAAAGATCCTTCGACTACGCTCAGGATGACAAACCGAGGGGATATTCTGTGTTTCTGTGGCAAGAAATCATTACAAAAAAAGTTTTGGCAACAAAAAGCCCCGCAAGATTTTGATCTAGCGGGGCGTAAATCTATTTAAAGAAATATTAAGCTTTAACTGCTTTCTTTTTCTTCTTTTCTTCTGAATAAAACCCAAAACCTAATCCGGCCAATAACAAGATCGATCCTGCTAAAGAGATTTTCTCTCCGGTATAATACGATGTTGGGTGGAAAATAAACTCAAGTTTATGATTACCTGCTTCCAACTGCGCTGCACGTAAAACGTAATCAGCCCTGAAGTATGGCTTTTCAACACCATCAATGTACATTTTCCAGCCTTTATTATAATAGATCTCTGAAAACACTGCAATTACATCTTTAGCGGTTGAGTATTCGTAAGTTAAATGATCAGGGTTATAGTTGGTTAATTTAATAAAACCTTCCTGGCCAGTTCCTAAACGTTTGGTATCAATCGAATTTTTGAAACTTTCATCAACAATGGCTTCTTTTTTAGCATCAAAACTGCTAATAGCCTTCATTTCTTCATCAGCATTTTTAGCAAATTGAACACTTTGTACAAACCAGGCATTACCCGCGGCCGTTGCGTTACGCTGCATTTTATACGATCCGTTCTGAGGATCTTGTGTAATGATGTACTTGGCATTTAACATATCCAACACATCCTGGTTAATGCTTTTTGTTAATTGGTTATCTACCAACTCCTGAAAACGTTTTAACCTCGCGGAGTGGAAACCACCAACGGTTTTATGGAAATAAGATGTTTCAGCACTTTTAAATGGATCGCCTAACGACATATCGAAAACCCTAAAGTTTGGATCCTTATCGGCTGAGATAAAATTATCTACGTCTCTGGGTTGGTAATGGTTTTCTAAATCGGATTTACTTACAAAATTCTGGTTGTTTAAGTAACGGCGGTCTACCTGCCACAAATCAATTAAAACAAATAATGCCAATAAACCAAAAGCCAATTGCATGTTCAGTTTTTTGGTAATGAAGGCCCAAGTAATTCCAAAACCGATGGCTACGAACAATAAAGAACGTAAAGCATCAGCACGCGCTAAAGCCACACGGTCGGCAACGATGCCATTTAAAATTTCCATTGCGGCACCGCGGTTATTCTGCAAGGTTTGTGTTAAAGCATCCAAAACCTGTGCCTGGTTGGCCTGCGTAAAGCTGAAGAACGCTGTAGGGATCACAGCAATAATCAAAGCAAAACCACCGGTAATACCCGCCGACCAAGTTAAACGCTGCACTAAATATTTTTGATCGTATTGACCTTCTTGTGCCTCTTTAATGGCCAATATAGCCAACAACGGCACCAATAGACCTACAACGGCCAATATCGATTCAACAGCCCTGAATTTATTATAACCAGGAAGGTAATTAAAGAATATATCCGAGATAAACGGTAAGTTACTTCCAAAGGAAAGGAACAGCAATAAGACACTTGATCCTAAGATCCACCATTTCCATCGGTGTTTTACAATAAACAATCCGAAAACAAATAAGAAACAGATAATGGCGCCAAAATAATACGGACCGGAAGTACCCGGTTTATTGCCCCAATACTGGTTGGTACCCAAATTTTGCGCCACGTAACCAATGGCCTGCTTTGGATCAACGCCTTGAAGATTTTTTTCAACTGCTTTATAAGTATTGCTTTCCGGTTTAATAATTTCGTCAATACTGCTTGCGCCACCATAAATATTCGGAATCAGAAATGAGAAACTCTCTCCAACACCCTGGCTCCATTGGTAGGCATATTCTTTATCCAAACCATTTGCAGGCTCGGCTTTATCGGTAGTCAAATTAGATTTTCCACGAATGGTTTCTTTGCCATACTCGTAGGTTGTCCACAGCGTACCTGCATTTACCAGAACCGATAGGAAAATACCTGCAACAATATAAGCGACAGATTTACCAAATGCCGGAAGCTGTTTAGCTTTAAAGGCATGGTAAAGTTCTATACAGCCTAGAATAAATAACGCTATAAATAAATAATAGGTCATTTGGATGTGGTTCGAGCGGATCTCTAGCGCCATAAACAGCGCTAGCAAACTGCCTCCTACCAGATACCGGCCCCTTAATGTGAGAATAATAGCGGCTAAAATAGGAGCAAAAAAGCCAATTGCTAATGCCTTATTGCTATGCCCCGCAGCAATAATGATAAAATTATACGAGGTAAATGCAAAAGCAATTGCACCCGCTGCAGCAAGCCATGGATTTATTTTTAATACACAAAATAGTAAATATGCGCCTAAAAGGTATAACAAAACTGTTCCGACAGGATCTGGGAAAATACCTTTAATTACATCGATACCATACGTTGTAATATTGAGGGGATACTGTACCCAAATTTGGTAAGCTGGCATACCACCGAACATCTGGTTGGTCCAAAGTGGGCCTTTACCATCTTTCGCCTTAATATCCATAATTTCTTTTTGCATGGCCTTAGCCTGCAAAACATCGCCCTGTTGTGGTGCTTTACCCTGCAAAACAGGACTGAAGTAGGCAAAAGTGATGACTACAAAAAATGCAATAATGGCTAAGTGAATGCCATTTTTATTAAACCAGTTATTCATTAAGGTTTGTTTAAGTTTAAACGAACGTCAAAAATAAAAAATTGAGCGGTATAAAAAAGCAATAAATTAAATGCATGCTGAATAAAAAATTAGATTTGTAGCAAAGAATAAAAATTTAACCTATTTATTATGAGAAAGTTTGTCGTTACAATCGCTCTTGCTTTATTATCTTTTTCTTCGTTTTCGCAAATTGTAAGTTTAAATACCAATGAAATTAAAAAGCTGAAAACCCAGATCAAGAATGATGGGGAAACCCAAAAACTATACCTGGGCTTTGAAAAATCGGCATTAAATTATCTAAACGAAAACCCGAATCCAATTGATACCATCAGAACTGAAGGATTATTAAAGGGAAATCCAAAAAAAGAGAAAACCAGATTAGCCCTGGCAGATATGAACAAAATGTTTGCACTGGCCTTACAATATCGGATTACCAATGATCGAAAATATTTAAACAAATGTTTAGAATTTCTTGGGGCATGGGCCAAAATCAATAAACCCAATGGCGATCCTATTGACGATACCAACCTGGATAAAGCAATTGAAGCTTACGACCTGATTAAAAAAGATATCCCAACAGCTGATAAAAAACAGATTGAACAATGGCTTACTGAAACGGCTTGGGCAGAAATTAACAGTAAACGGATGAAAGCGGGCAGAGCTACCGCCATTAATAACTGGAATGCTCACCGGCTAAAAGAAGTTGGCGAAATCGGTTACACCTTAAACAATCAGGATTTTATTAAATGGACTATCGACAATTTAAAAAGCCACATCAATATCAATCTATATGCTGACGGAACAAGTTTGGATTTTAAAGAGCGCGATGCCATGCATTACCACATTTACGACCTGGAACCGATGCTAAAGTTGTCCATTATGATCGACAGAGCTAAGGGCACCAATTTTTATACTTATGAGTCACCTAAAGGATCTTCGATCAAAAAATCTGTAGAATGGCTGATCCCATACATCAATGGAGAAAAACAGCACGAAGAATATGTAAATACAACTGTTAAATTCGACCGCGACCGGGCAAAGAACAATGAACCAGGATTTGCTGCCGGGACGATGTTTAAACCAGATTTGGCTTTACCGGTATTAAAACTATCTGTTTATTTCGATAGGGCACAGGCTGATCTGTTAAAAAAAGTAAATAACAACGATACCAACTGGCAGATGGTATTGGATAAACTACAACAGGAAAGCAAATAGCTTCCAAAACAAATAAACTTTCAATAATTATTGAAAGTTTAAAAAAAAGTTTATATTTGTGTATGGAATTAGCAGCAGCAAAATTAAAATTTATAGAAGCCTGGGGCAAATTAGGCTCCGAATGGGGAATTAACCGCACTATGGCCCAGGTACATGCGCTATTGCTAATTTCTCCTGAAGCACTTACCACCGAAGAAATTATGGAGGCGTTGAGTATCTCCAGGGGAAACGCCAACATGACCCTGCGCGATTTAATTGGTTGGGGCTTAATTGAGAAACAGCACAAAGCAGGCGAGCGTAAAGAATACTTTTTTGCCGATAAGGATGTTTGGAATATTTCCCGTCAGGTAGCTAAAGAGCGTAAAAAAAGAGAGTTAGAACCTGTTTTAAAAGTTTTAAATGAGCTGTCAACGGTAGTGGGCGATGAAAAAGATCCTGAGTTTAAAACCTTTAAAAAATCAGTAAGCGATATTAACAAACTTGCCCTCAATGTAGATAAAACTTTAGAAACGATGCTTAAAGCAGAGGAAAGTTGGTTCTGGGGCTCGGTATTGAAAGTTTTTAAATAGAAGAAGGGGAGACTTGAGATGTGAGATATTAGATTTGAGAAAGAGGTATCAAGTAGCAAGATTTGAGTATCAAGTAGTAAGTATCGAGTATCAAGACATATTCATCCTAACCACTAAAAAGCCTTACCCTTAAGTTCGGCTTAATTTTTTAACCATAATTTTCATTTTTTACTGAAAGTATTAAAATTTAAATAAAATGAAAACGCTTAACAACCATGTGATTTTATTTGATAATGAATGTCCGATGTGCTATGTATATACCAAAACATTTGTAAAAACAGGTATGCTGGCCAAAGGGGGTCGTGAGGCTTATCAAAGTATGCCTGAAAACATTTGTCCTTTGGTTGACAAACAAAGAGCCGCCAATGAGATTGCGCTCGTAAACACCGAAAACGGTGAGGTAACTTATGGCATCCAGAGTTTATTTAAAATTATTGCGCATGCCATGCCCATCTTTAAACCGCTGTTTTTATTTGGGCCTTTCGTTTATTTGATGCGTAAGCTTTATGCCTTTATTTCTTACAACCGTAAAGTAATTATTCCTGCGACAGTTAAAGAAAACACTATACAGCCCAGCTTTAAAATCCAATACCGTTTGGCCTATCTGCTTTTTACCTGGTTTGTTACAGCTTACATTTTAACCACCTATGCACATCTGCTTACCGATTTTGTCCCACTGGGCAGCCAATATCGTGAATACCTCATCTGTGGTGGACAAATGTTTTTTCAGGGTATCATCATTGTTTTTTATAAAAAAGAAAAATGCTGGGATTACCTGGGCAACCTCATGACCATCTCTTTTGCTGGAGCACTTTTGTTTTTGCCTGTTTTGGTTATCGCACAATACCTCGTCATCCCTTCTATATTTTTTATTCTTTACTTTTTGATGGTGGCCGGACTTATGTTTTTGGAGCACCTTCGCAGAAGCAAGCTGTTACAATTGGGCTGGGCGATGAGCATTACCTGGGTGCTTTACCGTTTAATTGTTTTAGGTTTAATCTTTACTTTATAAGAATCATGAAATACGGGAAAATTGTACTCGCAGGAGGAAACGGATATTTAGGGACCGTACTGGCCAAACACTTTAGTCATCTGGCTGGTGAAGTGATTATCCTATCCAGAAAACCACAAGCCGCAGCAGGAAACATTAAAACCCTACTGTGGGATGGCCAAACCCTGGGCGACTGGGCAACAAGCCTTCAGGGTGCCGATTTACTGGTTAACCTTTGTGGTAAAAATGTAAACTGTAGGTACACCCCTAAAAACAGGAAAGAAATTATCAGTTCAAGGTTAATCCCTACCCGTTTACTCGGTGATGTAATCAAAAGACTGGAAAACCCACCAAAACTTTGGATCAACATTACCTCTGCGACTATTTACCGGCATGCCGAAGACCATCCACAAGATGAACTGACAGGAGAAATCGGTGATGGCTTTTCTATTGAGGTGTGCAAGGCCTGGGAAAGTAGTTTCTTTGAAAACGAAACCCCAAAAACCAGAAAAGTGGCCCTAAGAATGGGTATTGTACTGGGATTAAAAGATGGCGCATTTCCACGATTGCTCAACCTGGTTAAACTGGGCATGGGTGGTAAACAGGGCAATGGCGAACAGTATGTAAGCTGGGTGCACGAGTTAGATGCCGCAGGCAGTATTGAATGGTTACTGAACCACAATGAGATTGAAGGCATAATAAACTGTACCGCACCTGAGCCAATTAAAAACCATGTCTTTATGCGCAGCATCAGAAAAGCTTATGGCATCAACTTTGGCTTGCCTGCTCCAGCCTGGCTACTGGCCATAGGCGCAAAAATAATCGGAACCGAAACCGAACTGATTTTAAAAAGCAGATGGGTTAAACCAAAGGTATTGTTGAACAATGGCTTTGAATTTAAGTATGCGAAGATAGATGAGGCAGTAAAGGGGTTGAAGGCCGATGGTTAAAAAAGGGGTATAACAAAGGGCGCGGGGCGCTCAGCAGGAGCATGAGTAAATAAAAAATGGCAACAATTATTTTAAAGATATTAATTAATGCGCCGATTGAACGCTGTTTCGATCTGGCCAGAAGTATCGACCTTCATGTACAGTCGATGCAAAGTTCTGGCGAGAAAGCCATCGCTGGGAAGAGAGATGGTTTGATCAATTTACATGAATCGGTTACCTGGCGGGCCAAACATTTTGGCATTCCATTCGAAATGACAAATAAGATTAGTACAATGGAATATCCAACACGCTTTGTCGATGAGATGGTTAAAGGCCCATTTAAAAAACTCCACCACCAACACCTATTTAAAATAATAGATTCTCAGACAGAAATGACTGATGTTTTTGAATTTGAAGCACCTTTTGGAATACTAGGCTGGTTGGCAGAAAAAATATTTCTTAAAAAATACATGTTAAAATTATTGTCGGAAAGAAACGGAATGATCAAGCGGAAGGGTGAGGAGCAATGAAGAAAGACACAAAAGTTTAAAAATTAATAGACCAAAAGGAAATTAACCATAAGCTTTAAAACAAAAAAACCCTGAAACAAGTTCAGGGTTTAGTTTTATTTCACTTCTTCGTAGTCTACGAAGTCGCCGAGTTTATCTGTTTTACTTTGATCAGGCTTTGGAGGCATATAATCTATCGAAATAGCGCCTTCAGGTTTTGACCGTCTTTGTTGTTGCTGTCCTGTAGCCTGACTCTGCATTTTGCTGGCCAGGTTATTAAACAGCATTGGCAGAATTAACCTAATCAACATTCTGATCAGCCAAAGTACCAATATTGTGATGAAAATGAATTTTACTAATGCCATTTTTTAAATTACTGTTGTTACAAATATAGACGTCATAAAATTTATTTTGTTACTTATTGAGCCTTTAATTGCATTTTGATTACAAATATAATACGTAAATACGCCTATAAAGGTTTTAATAGCCGCATTAATCTTCAATAATTTCAGCTACGCGGCCTACCTGACCATCTTCTAGTCTCACTTTTATCCCTCTGGAATGAAATGCCGATGATGTAAGCAGATCTTTCACCACGCCATAAGTGACATTTCCTGACCGCTGATCTTTTTTCAAGATAATTCCGACTTCTAATCCCGGATAAATGTCTTTTCTGTTTTGCCCGTCCATTTGTGCTGTAATATAATCATGATTAAAGCCTCAAAATTCAATAATTATTTTGAGTGTTAAGGTAATTTACTGAAATCTATTTCAGGTTTTTTACCTGTAGTGCTTCTTGTAAAGATTTTTCTTGGTGCGGTGTAATCGTTAAAAAAGCCACCGTTCTTTAAATAAAAGGCGCCCTTATCTACTCCTCCCTGATAATCCATTCGATATCCTTTTGCTCCGGTATTATCGGTGGTAAAACGCGCAGATTTTAATTCAGTCCATGTTCCTTTATCATCGCAGATCCATTGGTTATCAAACAAAACTTTTCGCGACAAATCCCCTTGGACTGGTGAAAAGTTTTCTAAAAAGGAATGGAAGCGTTTTAAATAGGTTTTAGTCTGCGGCCTGGTAAAACTGGCTATCAATTGCCATTTATTGATTTCGGGAGCAAAGAAATAAGCAGTGTACGTAGTTAGGCTATCTTTTCCAGGCACACCATGCAACAAAAATTTATAAGTATTTCCTGCTTTCCACATGTAGTTTAGGTAGCTCTGACCGCCAGCACCTTCATTACCAAATTCTCCCGTATGTACGTTTTCTCCTTTCTTTAGCATTTTTATTTTGTGCGATTCCGGGATACTTTTAGGGTCGTCGGTATTGAAAGGGCTCCATACAGAAAATAAGATATGCCGTTCGGTTGGACTATTTACCTGCATCCCGAAATAGCCCTCACCAAATCCGTTCGCCATAAAATAAGAGCCTAAAATATCTTCGCCTTTTGGCACAGTTACTTCGTTATAATACCACGCTGCATTTACATTTTCAGGCTGTTGATAGTTCAGGTGAACCGATGGCCCACGTCTGCCCCAGTGAAAAAAGTTGCCTTCGTTGTTTTTAACATAAGCCGTTTTGCCTTCAGTTGCTGTTCCACTAATGGATAAGGCTTGTATTGAAGGAAATTTCGTTCCAGTTTTGCTTACTCCTTTAATGGTTAAGGCAACGTAGCCCGTATCTTTAATGGTCCACTCGCCAATCTTGCCGTCAAATGACTTGGTTTCATCGAAACCTACCTTTTTAGATTGATTGTTGATGGCGAATTCCAGAACTGATTGCCCATCTATCGTAGGTTTATCGCTTAATGATACCGTTATGGCACCAGGTTTAGAAACCCGAAAATAAGCTGTAAAATATTCTTTTGGGTTAGACCAGTTTACGATTCCCCTGTTGGATAATGTTCTTTCTGAATCCTGGTGTAAAGAACTGTAGGCGTTACCTCCAAGTGGGAGGGAAATTGCTGTAGCATTTTGGGCATAACTTTTTAGCCCCATGACACCGAGTACGATCAGTGTTACTAGTTTAAAAGATTTCATTGAATGATTTTTAGATAACTTGTGAAAGCAATTGTAGGCTAAATTATCTAAAAATCATGCTATAAAACCAAATCGTTACTTACCGAACTTTTCGTTAAACATTTTCTCTAGGGCAAACATTTCGTCACGCAGCTTTGCTGCCTGCAAAAAGTCCATATCTTTTGCTGCTTTTTGCATATCCTTACGCGTGGTGTCAATTGCTCTTTGCAGCTCTGCTTTACCCATATATTGTACAATGGGATCAGCGGCAATGCTGATTTCGGCATTTTCTACATAAGCCCTGGCTTTGTTATCGCTTGCTTTCTGAGAGAAATCAAGGACAGATGTTTGCTCTAAAATTGCTTCCCTTGATTTACCAACAGTTTTAGGCGTAATGCCATGTTCAAGGTTATAAGCAATCTGTATATCCCTACGTCTGTTCGTTTCTGAGATGGTTTTCTCCATGCTATCCGTAATGCTATCAGCATACATAATTACACGGCCCTTATCGTTACGGGCCGCACGGCCTATGGTTTGGATCAGCGATTTTTCTGACCGTAAAAAACCTTCTTTATCCGCATCTAAAATAGCAACCAAAGTAACCTCTGGTAAATCCAAGCCTTCACGCAAAAGGTTAATTCCAACCAACACATCAAATTCTCCTAAACGTAAACCACGAAGAATCTCTACCCGTTCGAGGGTTTTAATTTCAGAATGGATGTACCTGGTCTTGATATTTAAGCGATCAAGATATTTAGTTAATTCTTCAGCCATACGTTTGGTTAATGTGGTAACCAAAATACGTCCTCCTTCTTTTATGGTAATATCTATTTCATCTAGAAGATCGTCAACCTGGTTAATGGCAGGTCTAATCTCAATAACAGGATCTAACAAACCTGTAGGTCTAATTACCTGCTCTACTACCACACCTTCTGATTTTTCCAATTCATATTCAGCCGGAGTTGCACTTACATAAATGGTTTGCGGGGCAAGCGCTTCGAATTCATTAAAGTTTAAAGGTCTGTTATCCAGTGCAGCTGGCAAACGGAAACCATATTCAACTAAAGATAATTTCCTCGATCTATCGCCACCATACATGGCCCTGATCTGCGGAACGGTAACATGGCTTTCATCAATTACCATTAAATAATCTTCAGGAAAATAATCCAACAGACAGAAAGGACGCATGCCGGGCTGCCTTCCATCGAAGAAACGGGAGTAGTTTTCGATACCGGAACAATAACCCAATTCTTTCATCATTTCGATATCGAAATTGGTACGTTCCTCCAGCCGTTTGGCTTCCAACAAATGTCGATCTGCAATTAGTTGGTTTTTACGGATTTCCAGCTCCTCCTGTATTCCCCAGATCGAAGAATTGAATCTATCTTTAGGCGTAACGAAAAGATTGGCCGGATAAATAGCCATGTCTTCTAATTTCTCTATCGTTTTTCCGGAAACCGGATCAATTGCAGAAAGTTCTTCAATATCATCACCAAAAAAAGAAATGCGGTAAGCATGGTCAAGATAGGCTGGAAAAATATCTACAGTATCGCCTTTAACCCTAAAGGTTCCGCGTTTAAAGTCTGTTGTAGTTCTGGAATATAAAATCTCAACCAAGCTATGCAAAAATGCATTTCTCGAAATCCTTAAGCCCACGCCAAAACGGAAAACCATCCGGGAAAAATCTTCTGGATTACCCATACCATAAATACAGGAGATGGACGATACTACAATGATATCGCGCCTACCGCTCATTAACGAAGAGGTAGTGCGTAACCGGAGTTTTTCAATCTCTTCGTTTATACTCAGATCTTTTTCGATATAAGTATTGCTTGATGCAATAAAAGCTTCCGGCTGATAGTAATCGTAGTAAGAGACAAAATAATTCACCGAGTTTTCAGGGAAGAAATTTTTGAACTCGCCGTAAAGCTGCGCTGCCAAAGTTTTATTGTGGCTCAAAATCAGGGTAGGTTTTTGCGTCTGCTCGATCACATTGGCTACCGTAAATGTTTTTCCCGATCCTGTAACGCCTAGTAAAGTTTGATAATGTTCATTAGCATTTACGCCATCTACCAATTGTTTTATCGCGTTCGGCTGGTCTCCGGTGGGTTGATATTCTGAGGTGATTTTAAATTTCATGGGTAAATCAAACTTAGTTAAAATTGATCTTTAAATCAATTTTAATGTTCTCTCCTCCGCTTATAAAAACATAAACGGCTGGGAGGAAATATACGGTTTAAGCTGCAAAGTGTAAAACATGAGAAAGTCAGAAATGTTGGGAAAATAAAATCCCCGTTGAAAAAATTCAACAGGGATTTCTCGCGTACACAATCCTTTCGAAAAGCTACTATTGACAGATTCCAGGAGCAGTCGTCATTCTCGCGCAGGCGGAATCTTAATGCAACCTACAAACCCCACCAGGGCAGTACGATCCCCATCAAGTTGGGAATGACGATCTTCCGGTATGAAGGTTAGTATGACTATTTACCCGCTGCGGCCTGCATTGGGTTTTTACCAACCGACTGGCCTCTTACTGCCCCACCAGCTTTGGTTTTATATACCTTAAACTTACTTTCTTTTGCTTTACCGCCCCAAGTGTTATTTGAGGTGTCGATATCTGCAGTTTCGCGTAATGGATCAATTAAAATAGAGGCTACTTCTTTGTTTTTAACGTAAAACTTAGCTGTTTTCAATTCATTGTGCCTCCAAATCTGTGCTGGAATACGGTCTATTTCTTTTGTACCATCTTTATAGGTAAACTCAACAATGATAGGCATTACCAAGCCTCCTTTATTGCTAAAACTCAGTTCGTAAATAAATTTGTTGCCATATTGGTCCTGCTCTGCTGACGGAACAGCTTCTAGTGCTGCGGCGGTTTCTGTTTTAGTAGCAACAGTGGTATCAACAGTAACCATTCCTCTATCGTATTTATAGTAGAAATCTTGTGCTGCAGGAGTTTTGTCTACGTAAAAATTAATTTTCTTATCCTCACGGTTCCTGATTTTCGAAATGTCTTCAAAGGCATTAACGGCAGGCTTATCAATTTTAACCATTTTCGATTTGGCTTCTGGTAAATCTTTAGGGAAATCGGCTTTTGCAAATTTCACGCTATCTAAAGATATATCACAGGGATCGGTTCCATAAAACCAACCTCTCCAAAACCAATCTAAATCTTCGCCGCTGGCATCTTCCATGGTACGAAAAAGATCTGCAGGTTCAGGATGTTTAAAAGCCCATCTTCTCGAATATTCTTTAAATGCGTAATCGAAAAGTTCCCGTCCCATGATGGTTTCGCGAAGGATATTTAAACCGGTAGCAGGTTTCGAATACGCATTCGGACCGAAACGGGTAATGTTTTCAGAGTTGGTCATAATTGGCTCCAGTTCATCCTTTGGTAGTTTCATGTAATCAACAATGGTATATGCCGGTCCTTTTTTACTTGGAAATTTGTTGTCCCAAAGCTCTTCGGTTAAATACTCCACAAAAGAATTCAGTCCTTCATCCATCCAGGTCCATTGGCGTTCATCACTATTTACAATCATTGGGAAGAAGTTGTGTCCAACCTCGTGAATAATTACACCTAACATTCCATTTTTAGTGCTTTCGCTGTATGTTCCATCCGTATCTGTACGGCCATAGTTAAAACAGATCATTGGATATTCCATTCCATTTGCAGCTTCGATACTTTGTGCAACAGGGTAAGGGTATGGGATGGTAAAATCTGAATAGGTTTTAATGGTATGTGCTACTGCACGGGTAGAAAACTTACTGTATAGATTATATGCTTCTTTCCCATAAAAACTCATACACATTACGGTATTGTTATTGGCCTGAATTTTTTGAGGCATGGCATCCCAGATAAACTTACGTGAAGATGTCCAGGCAAAATCGCGGACATTGTTCGCATTAAAAGCCCAGGTTTTTTTTGCTGTAGATTTTTTGGTTTCGGCCAGTTTAGCCTCAGCCAAGGTTTGTATTTCTACAGGCGCAGCAGCGGTTTTAGCAGCATTATACCTACTTAATTGAGTTGGATTTAAAACAGCGCTATAATTGATACACTCCCCCGTTGAACCTACCAGGTGGTCAGCCGGAACAGTCATCTGAACTTTAAAATCGCCAAAGGTTAAGGCAAACTCGCCTCTACCCGTAAACTGATGGTTCTGCCATCCCTGAAAATCGCTGTATACACATAAGCGTGGGTACCACTGGGTCATGGTAAACAGGTAGTTCCCATCGGTTGGGAAAAACTCATACCCTCCACGGCCACCAACACTCATCCGGTCAGAAATTTTATAGTTCCAATCGATATTGAAGATAAATTTTTGTCCACTTCTCAGCGCTACAGGCAAATCTATCCTCATCATGGTTTTATTAACCGTATACGGCAAGTTTTTACCGGTTGCATCGGTTAATTTGGTAATATTTATTCCATAACCGTTGTTTCCTGTTGCGCTTAACTGATCTAAATTTTTAGTATTTCCTGTTGCAGGCATTTTAGTCGCATCCTGGTAATTCGCATTGCGATCCGTGCTATGCTCGTTTTCATCAAGCTGCAACCAGATATAAGTTAATGGATCAGGAGAATTATTGGTGTAAGTGATCGTTTCAGATCCGGTTAACAACAGATTTTTTTCATCCAGCTCGCATTTGATGTTATAATCGGCACGTTGCTGCCAGTATTTAACACCAGGCGCTCCGCTGGCTGTACGTTGTTCATTAGGTGTTGGTAAAATGGTGCCCAACTGCTCAAACTTATTCCCATGGTTACTCCCTGGGTTATTCTGAGTATTTTGGGCCATAGCCAGGCTACCAGAAAAGAATAGCAGGCCGGTTAAAGTAAATAGTTTATTCATGATATGGTTTATTAAAAAGGGATTCGTTCTAAAGCCATTTTTAAAGCCAGGCTAAATACGGCTGCTGATATAAATAAAACCCAGCTCATGCGCTTGATGCGGGTATAATTAAAAATTAAGAACGTAATTAAAAGAATAATGATTACCATAAAAACCTGTCCGGCTTCTAAACCTACATTAAACCCAAATAGGCCCCAGCCAATATTCTGATCTTTGGCCAGCATTATCCGGATGGAGTTTGCAAAGCCCATTCCATGAATAAGACCAAAACCAAGTGCCAAAAAATAATTGATCTTAATCGATTTTAAGGAGAAATTCTTTCTAAACAAATTGCTGATTGCGGTAATTACAATGGTACAGGGAATTAAAAACTCTACCCACTTACTATCAAACCGGATAATATCTAATACGCTTAAAAGTAAGGTAAGGGAATGGCCAATGGTAAAAGCCGTAACCAATATGAGTACCTGTTTTAAATTGACATAACTGTAAATGGCAACCAGTGCCAAAACAAACAGCTGGTGGTCTAAAGCATCGGCACTGATGATATGCGCCCAACCCAATTTAAAATAAAAGATAAAATCTTGTAACGGCATGAATAATAAGCTAACTATTGAGAATGAAATAGTTTACAATAGCTAAAATTATATTTTTAATTACAAAAACCCCAAATATCTTGTAAACAAAAGCCTAAATACCAAATTTGTTACTATTCTTTAAGTGATTTAGTGCTTTTTGGCTAAGTTTTATCTCAAACAACTGGGTTTACAGTTGTAAACATAAATTGTTGTTTAATATACATAGCCAATACAGTAACTTGGCACTTACAACTATTGGTCTTCTATTCAACATTATGCTTTGGCTTAAATATCACTTACCAAACCAGAAAAAGGTTTCGATCCGGTTCCAAAAGCTTTTGCTGAAAAATATACGGCTAATGAATATAAAAAAATTGACAGCAAGGTAATAGATTTTATAAAGACCCATTTAGGTGATTTCGAAAACAAAACTTTACTTGATCTGGGTGCCGGGGCCGGGCAATATAACACCTTAATTACATTTAGCAAGTAGACTAATTATGTGTTAACTTTACCCCTTTAAGGAAAGATTTAATATGTTGATGCGTAAATTAAAATATAGTTTTTTGCTTTTGTGTGTTGCTTTTTTTTCTGTTGGAGCAGGAATAAAACACCCTTTGCATGTAAGCACAACTGAAGTAAACTTTAATGCCAAGGATAAAACCTTAGAAATAAGCTGTAAAATCTTTTCTGACGACTTTGAAGCAATTTTGGCCAGATTATACAAACAGAAAACCGACCTGAGCAATCCGAATATGAAGAAAGCAATGGATGAACTGGTAAAAAAATATCTACTTTCTCATTTACAGCTAAAAGCCAATGGCAAAGCGGCTTCAATGAACTACATCGGATTTGAGATCGATCATGAAGCTACTAATATTTATCTCGAGGTAGAGAAAATTCCGTCCGTAAAATCGGTTGAGGTGAGCAACACCATTTTATATGATATGTTTGATGATCAGATGAGCATTGTACATATTGTAAAAGGCCCTAACCGTAAAAGCACAAAAATCCTTTACCCGGAAAAAAAGTTCACAGCAAACTTTTAATTGTAATTTTTGTATTAAATTACGGCTCAATGTTAAATTACCGTTAATTTTAGAAGGCAATATTATCTAGGTTAATATCTGCTGAGAAATATTTCTTGTAATCTTTTTTTAAATACCGTGTTGTTAAAATAAGTTATGCATCTAATCATCTTCTCCAACATATTAACGCCTCGGATAAAATATATCTTTAATTTTATTTTTAAAGATATTCTTAAAACAGAATTGGAATTTACGGGCAATAGCCAATATTTTCTACAGAGCGATCATGTCAAAATCAGTTATGGCGAAGAGCCACTCGGCGAGGAGCTTTTTTTTAAGCGCACCACTTTACTCTTCTCCAACAAACTAGAAGAAATTAAGCCAAAAACTATTCCTTTTGGCGAATATCAGGCTCCTTTTCCGGTTGCACAATCAGCCTTGCCATTTGATGTCTTTGCTGCCTCATTTTTTATATTAAGCCGGTATGAGGAATATTTTTATCCCAAAAAGAATGAAGAAGAATTTAGGCCATCAAAAAGCCATCAGCATAAATGGAAAATTTTAGATAAACCGATTATTGATGAATGGGCATTGATCATTAAAAGTCTGATCAAAAAAAAGCATCCACATTTTAAGTTCCACGAAAAGAATTTTCAGCACCAGCCAACCGTTCACATCAATATTTTGACCAACCTACCCGAGGGATTATTAAATAGGACCAAATTTATTTTCAGTGCCATCTTTAAAAAAGATAACAATTACCTGAGCACAAAATTCGACAGGTTAACAGGGGTAGGGATTAATAATGAGCAGGTTTTAGATGAGGTAAACCAGTTATTTTCGTCAAAAAAAAGTAATCCTCTTTATTTTGTCGATTTCCCTGATGTGCCGATAAATTACATTAGGATAAATGGCGTTTCAAAAATACTTAGCAATCAATCAGTTGGACTATTAAGACCTTGTGCCAGCGATAAGCAAAAAATGCTCGAGATTAAAGAAGGCTTGGTTAAGCTCAAAAAAATCCACCCAAACCCTTCACCAGTAAGTAGTCAGCAGTTAGAAGTATTAAAATTCCCCATTTGTTATTTAAATATTCTCAATTCTGGTATTACTTCCGATTATTCTATGGGTTATAGTAATGTACCGGGGTTTAGGGCCGGAACCTGTACGCCATTTAATTGGTACGATCTTCAGCTCGAAAAAGTAACCCCTTTAATCGTTAACTCTTATTGCCTCACCGATTATATTCTTCAGTTTTTAACACATGAGGCAGCCACTAAAACAATACATCAATATATCGGTGCGGTGAAGGTGGTAAACGGCGCCTTTTACAGCAGTTGGAGTCTAAAAAGCCTGTCTTCAAATGCAAAATACAAAAAACTAAAATCGCTTTTTAAAGAACTGCTCGATTACGCGGGAAATTGATTTTAATTTAACTTATCCGGCTTAAAATTGCTAATTTTAGTCATTAAACGTCGCAAGGAATAAACCTGTAAGATACCGGAACATTATGATGATTTTTGATGTAAGCAAGACAAAATCTATCGCCAATACCTTTATTGCCGAGCTTCGGGATGAGAACATCCAGAAAGATTCGATGCGTTTCCGCAAAAACATGGAAAGGCTTGGTGAGTTTTTTGCCTACGAAATCAGCAAATCATTGGAATATACCATTCAAGAAATCGTAACGCCTTTGGGTGTATCGTCCTGCGAGGTTCTAACTCAACAGCCCGTTTTAGCGACCATACTCCGAGCTGGATTGCCACTTCAACAAGGTTTGCTCAATATCTTCGACAAAGCCGAATGCTGTTTTATTTCTGCTTACCGAAAAGTAAAAAAGAGCGGTGATTTTGTGATCCAGATGGACTACATTTCTACCCCGGATTTAGAAGGAAAAGTTTTGATTATGGCCGACCCGATGTTGGCAACCGGACAAAGCATGGTGATGTGCTGTAAAGAATTGATTAACCGCTACAAAATTGCAGAACTTCATATCGTTGCCGCAATAGCCAGTACAGAAGGTGTTGCACATGTACGCGCTAATCTGCCTAAAGCAAAACTTTGGCTTGGCGCAATCGACGAAGAAATGACCAGTAAATCTTATATCGTACCTGGGCTTGGCGATGCGGGCGATCTGGCCTACGGAGAGAAGGTTTAACTTTTAGTCCCTGGTCTAAAGTCTTTAGTTCAAAGTCGAACATTCTTATAAAAACAATTAAGTGAATATTCTTTTTATATGCAGCAGAAATAAATGGCGTAGTGCCACTGCCGAGACGATCTACAAAAATCATCCCGATCATCAGGTAAGGTCAGCGGGAACAGCGCCATCAGCCAGGATTAAAATTAATGAAAAACTTATCATCTGGGCTGATCTCATCTTTGTGATGGAGAAAAAGCATAAACAAAGGATCACTGAATGTTTCCCTGAAGAAACCTACGATAAGGAAATTATTACGCTTCATATCCCGGATGATTATCAGTATATGGATGAAGAACTTATTGAAGAGTTAAATGCAAAAGTTGCCGATTATTTATAAATCAAAAATCATTAGGCTACCTTTGTGAAAATCATCACTCATGAAACCATCATGATTTTTCAAATCACGTAGGGATTAGAAAAATCTGATAGCTTCATCACCGTTGCAGCTAATATATATACTCATGAAAAAGCACATTTTCTTCGACCTTGACCACACCATTTGGGATTTTGACCGTAATGCCGAAGAAACATTAAATGAGCTATACCAAATCTATAAATTAGAGGAGCTTGGCTTAAAATCGTGTGCCGACTTTATTACAACATATACCGAAAACAACCATCAGCTCTGGGCCGATTACCATTTGGGAAAAATTACCAAAGATTTTTTAAGATCGGAAAGGTTTAACAAAACATTCATTCAATTAGGTATTCACCCTGATGCGGTACCTCATCAATTTGAGGACGATTATGTAAGTATCTCACCCACCAAAACCAATTTGTTCGATGGGGCAGAAAATGTTTTGGGCTACCTACAGCAAAAATATACCCTACATATTATTTCTAATGGCTTTAAGGAAACAACCTTAACCAAAATGAACCTCTCTAATCTTAATCCTTATTTCGAAAACGTAATTATCTCAGAAGATGTGGGCGTAAACAAACCTAACCCTATTATTTTCGAATATGCCTTAGATAAGGCCAAAGCCTTAAAAGCAGAAAGCATTATGATTGGCGATAGCCTGGAAGCTGATATTTATGGGGCTTTAAATTTTGGTATGGAGGCTATATTTTTCAACCCTTTACAGAAAGAAAAGCCTGGTGATGTGCAGAAAGAAATTGCGCATCTCGAAGAATTATTGAAACTTTTTTAGTTTTACCTCTTTTTGTTTGGTTTTGGCATTCGTTTGGCATTAGCTTAAACACACACAAATGAAACCTTAATTTAAATGAAGAAAACCATCTTTTTAGGATTGGCAATGCTTTTTGCTACCCTAAGTTTCGCTCAAAACTACCACAGTGCAGCCGAAGTATTCTTACAAATCGTTAGCCCAGGCAAGTATAATGTATATTTAGATGAAGAACTGGTTGGATCGGCCAACGGCAGGTTCCGTTTTTACGATGTATACAATACCACACCAATGCTATCCATTATTCAGGGCAATACTGTAATCTTGAAACAGAGAATAAGGGTTACTCCCCAACAGAGGCTGGTATTAAGTTTGGAGGATAAGCGGCTAATTACCTTAAAACAGCTAACGATCTATCGGAATAGCCAGTACGCCCTAAACGATTTTGATGGTTATACGAGAGATTACGATACTGGCATTATTCCACCTCCACCGGCATTGCCCGAGTTGAACTATAGATTGCTTTCTGATGAAGCTTTTCAGGCTTTTTTAACACAATATAGAAGGGAAAGTTTTGATGATGGCAGGTTGAGAATGATAAATGTGGTGAGCAAAAATTCGTCCTTACTGAGTGCTCAGGCAAGGGTACTCTTGAAATCTTTCTCCTTTGATGATGAACGTTTGAAGGTAGCCCGGAACCTTTACAAAAACGTTGCCGATCCGCAGAACTATTTTACCTTATCCGATATTTTTGTTTTCCCATCTAACAAGGACGACTTCTTAAAATATTTGGAGAAACAGTAATTCAACTTATCTTTATTAAATGACGGCTGCAAAAATAAAGGCATCGATACATAAAATTGTCGATGCCTATAAATCGAAATTATCTCACTATTCCGAGGATATTTTTCAAATCACGCCACCCATTTCCGGATGGAGTTACAGCGAAGTATATTCGCATATTTTTGATTCAAGCCTACTCTCGTTAATTGCACTCGAACGCGCAGCAAGCGGCAAAGGCGAAAACAAACCCACGCATTTTATTGTAAAACTGATTTTGGTTTTAGGCACTTTACCGCCGGCAAAACAGTATAAAGTTCCGAAAAGACTGGCCGATCGTGTTAAAAAAATCAGCAAAACAGAAGCCCTCGATTTTATTTTAGAGTTTGAAAAAGGTCTTGATGATAATTATCCTGTAATTGCCCACGCAAAAGCCAATTGTAAAACAAAACATCCACGACTAGGTTATCTAAATGCCAAACAATGGCTAAGGTTTATCGAAATTCATTTAAAACATCACCTCAAGCAGCTAGAAAGAATAGAAAAGAGTTTTTAGACATAAATTAATTTCGCCATATTTGAGTAAATTAATCTCAGTCCCATGAAAAACGCTTTTTACTTGTTAGTCTTAACGCTACTTTGCGCCTGTAATAACGAAAAGAAAGAAACTGCTCAAGCTGTTATTCCAACACCTACGGGAATACAGGGACTTCAAAAAAGCAATACTGCGCAGCCCGCAGCGCAAAGTGCCAAAACTAACCTGATTTTCAATCCGCCACATGGCGATGCCGGCCATACCTGTGCTTTAGCAGTTGGCGCACCATTACACCAAACAGCCGCCTTTCAACCACAAAAAAGCGCTACTCCACAACCGGTAACGGTTCCGGCACCTCCTATGGTAAGTACATCAGGTAAAAAACTTAATCCTAAACATGGAGAGCCTGGCCACAGATGTGACATCGCTATTGGGGCACCGCTGGATAGCAAACCAACACAAGTAGTGACCACCCAGCCTGCAGTAAAGCAAACCGTAGCGATAAAAACAGGAAAGGGTTTGAACCCACCTCACGGCCAACCCAACCATCGCTGTGACATTGCTGTAGGTGCACCTTTAAACAGCAAACCTGCCCCGGTGGTAAATACTGTTCCTGTATCAACACCTGAAACCAAAATAACAGAAACAAAAGCGCTGGAGACAAAAAGTGAAGGGAAATAATAGTACATATATGGTGTACTTAATATTTTGAATTTTCAGCACCTAACTTAACGCACATTTTTTTACATCTTTGCGTTAATGAAATTACCCGCCATAAAAGGTTTTGACCAAGAAGCACTAATAAAGTATTTTAAAAATACAGGAATGCTTTTGATCGGGAAAGTTGGCAGTTTAGGAATAAAAATGCTAACAAATATCGCGGTTGCAAACTATTTGCTGTCGTATGGTAATGGTATTCTCACTACATCAATCGCTTATGTTTTTTTATTCGCAGCATTGGCGGGCCTCGGCTTAGATCAGTTTATTGTAAAAGAACTTCACCAGTTTCCGCAGAAAAGGGATCAGATCTTAGGAACAGCATTTGGGTTGAAAGCTTTTGCAGGTTTTATGTGCATTCCTTTAATTTCACTTGCATGGCTCATTTATCCACTTGAGGACATCCAATATCAATTCATATTATTGCTTTCGTTTGTCGGTGTATTTCAGTCTTTTACTGTAATCGATTCTTATTTTCAATCAGAAGTAAAATCCAAATACATTATGCAGGTGCAGATTATTGGGAATCTTGTTTCTGCTGCAGTAAAAATTATCTTAATCTATACTCATTCGCCAATCAGCTACTTCTTTTTTGCTTTTCTTTTTGATACCATTTTACTTTCCATTGGCTATATTATTACCTATAGCAGAAAAAATAGAAGTATCCTGAAGTGGAGATTTGAAAAAAAATTAGCTAAAAAACTCTTCTCGCTTTCATGGCCACTGATCATTTCCGGCATAATGGTTTCAGTTTATATGAAAATTGATCAGATTATGCTTAAACAAATTTTAGGAGCAAGAGGAACGGCTGAGGCAGGCGCCTACGCAACAGTAGTGAATTTTAGTGAGGCCTTAAACTTTGTTCCGGTTGCTATCGTTTCATCTCTGTTTCCTGCAATTTTAAATGCAAGAAGAGATGACCAGGAACGTTACCAGAAGAGACTTCAGAATTTATATGATTTAATGGTTTGGTTAAGCTTAAGTTTTGCCATTTTTATAACTTTTGCCTCCCCGCTCATTTATAGTTATTTTAACCCAGAATTTGCAGATGCCGCACCTGTTTTGTCTGTTCATGTTTGGGGTTCTGCCTTCATATTTCTTGGTGTAGCAAGCGGACAGTATTTAATAGCAGAAAATTTTGGCCGCCTAACTTTTATCCGAACAGGGATAGGGGCGGTTGTAAACATCATTTTAAACATTATCCTTATCCCAAGAATGGGAATGATGGGTACAGCAATAGCTACAGTAATCGCATACTTTGTTTCAGCCTTTTTTATACTATTTATCCCTAAACTTCGTCAACAAGGTATAATGATGTTAAAATCATTATTTTTGGTCACCGCATTTCAAAAAATATTTAAACGTTGAGTACTCTTAAAGCATTAACCACACTAATTGCAAAGCCAAGCAGGCTTAAGGCATTATTATCATACGGACATAAAGGCTACCTGAACAGCATTGGCTGGTTTACGGCTTTTGATAAAAAACAGGCCGTAGACGGGCAGGGAAAAGCATTGCCATGGGTAACCTATTCGTTTATCGATTTTATTAAAGAACGCATAAACAAAACACAGCATATTTTCGAATACGGCTCTGGCAGTTCTACTATTTTTTATGCTGAAAGAGCTGGCTCGGTAACTTCTGTGGAGCACGATAAAGGCTGGTTTGATAAAGTAAAAAATACAAGTCCGGCCAATGCTGAGATGATATTCTGCCATTTGGAAAAAGATGGGGAATATGCTAAAAAAGCAACCTTGCTCGATAAAAAATTCGATATTATTATTGTTGATGGTCGTGACCGTGTAAACTGTTGTAAGTATAGCGTTGATGCACTATCAGAAAGCGGAGTATTAGTTTTGGATGATAGTGAACGTGAAGTTTATAATCCTGCCCGTGTGCTTTTAAAGGCCCAAGGTTTCAAAGAGATCAGCTTCAGCGGGATTTCACCAGGCCTTTTTTACGAAAAAGCAACCTCAGTTTTTTATAAACAGGATAACTGTTTAGGTATTTAAATCAGTAAGCATCATGTTAAGCGAAGAAGTAAAAACGGCCTACGATAATTTTTATACCAATAGCGATGTAGCATGGAGAATGCTTGGCGCAAAATATAAAGCACAGAACATTGTTGATGTTTGCAAAGGGTTAAAGCCTAAAAAAGTGCTCGAAGTTGGCGCCGGAGATGGTAGTATTTTACATTTTTTAAATGAATGGCACTTCGCACCAGAACTGTATGCTTTAGAAATTGCACAAAGTGGTGTCGACATTATAAAAGACCGTAACCTCGCCAGTTTAAAAGAAGCACAAACTTTTGATGGGTATAAAATCCCTTACGAAGATGATGCATTTGATCTGATTATTCTTGCGCACGTTTTAGAACACGTAGAACACGAAAGGATCCTGATCCGTGAATTGAAAAGGGTAGCAAAATATATTGTAGTTGAAGTACCTAAAGATTATCGCTTTGGTGTAGACCAAAGAATGAAACATTTTCTGGATTATGGGCACATTAATATGTACACCCCAACTTCCTTGAGGTTCTTGCTGCAGAGCGAGGGTTTAGAAATTCTAGAAGATAAAGTTTCGATGACTGCACCAGAAACGGTAAAGTTTAATGAGTTTATCAATAGAAAAGCACCTAAAACTTTTTCTAAAAACTTAAAAATCGAGTTAGAATACCGAATCAAAAAAACTTTAGGTAACTTGTTTGGGAAGAAAAAGCAAGAACAGTTTGCCAATGCCTATACAGTGTTAACCAAAAAGTCTGATCATAATCTACATATATTTTAGGAATTAAATGGGAATACAGAGGGCAAGATATATCCAAACTTATATGAACCTTAAACTTCTTATATGGTGTAACTGGATATACTGTTATCTTAATATTTGGAATTTTATTCTGACCATTTAACCATGTAAGGAATAGAAGAAAATATAAGTGTATTGCTCTTGCCACCAAACTTTAATTTAATATATTGCAATAGAAATTAAATTCTGTTAAAAATACATCCCTATTTATCATTTAATAAAAAAAAGGAATGTTATTAACTAGAAATTATTTAAAGGACTTAGTTTACAAGGTAAACGGAGCAGCTATTGAGGTCCACAGAACATTAGGCCCAGGGCTTTTAGAATGCACTTATCATAAATGCATGATTCACGAGCTGGAAATCAGAAATATTAATTTCAAATCTGAGTTAACCATCCCAATAGATTATAAAGGATTATTAATTGATTCAGAACTAAGGTGTGACTTATTAATTGAAGACTCCCTTGTAGTTGAGTTCAAAGCCGTAGAAAATATTGCGCCAATTCATGTGGCCCAACTACTAACTTATATGAAATTACTAAGGCTACCACTCGGACTAATGATAAATTTTAATTGTTTGCATATCTTTTCAGAAGGTCAAAAAACATATGTAAACGAGATATATGAATCAATTTATTAGTATATTTTTGCTTTAACTTATATGAACCTTAAATTTCTTATATGGTGAAAGGTGTAGCCAACTTATTATTGTGGTTAACCCTATAAAGCTTCAATCATAAAACAAAAATGCAAAACCTTGCCCCAATAGCACTTTTCGTATACAACCGCCCGCAGCACACCGAGCGTACGTTACAATTCCTGCAACAAAATGAATTGGCAGCACAAAGCCATTTGTATATCTTTTCCGATGGTGCCAAAACAGATCAGGATAAAGAAAAAGTTGCTGCCGTAAGAAAAATCATCAAAAAAGCAGAAGGTTTTAAATCGGTTAAAGTAATCGAAAGCAAGGTAAATGCAGGTTTAGCCAATTCGGTAATTGCAGGTGTAACCCAATTAATAGCAGAATACGATCAGGTAATTGTTTTTGAAGATGACCTGGTTACCTCGCCCCATACTTTGGCGTATTTCAACAATGCTTTAAACCATTACCGCGAAGAGGAAAAAGTAATGCATATAGGGGCTTATATGTATCCCTTAAAATCAGAGAACCTTTCACAGTCATTTTTCTACAGGGCAGCCACAAGTTGGGGCTGGGCGACATGGGGAAGGGCATGGAAAAACTTCGAACCAGATATTAACATCCTGATAAAACAGTTTGATAAAAAGAAAAGAGCTGCATTTTCCATTGATAATAAAATGAACTTCTGGAAACAGATGTTAGAATTTAAAAAAGGGAAAAACAACAGCTGGGCCATTAGATGGTATGCTTCTATCTTTTTAAAGGGCGGCATCACACTTAACCCATCACAATCGCTCGTTAACAATATTGGCCATGATGGCACTGGCGTGCACTCAGGAATAAATGATATCTATAATGTAATTATCAACCCCAAGCCCATTGTTGAGTTTCCGACCACAATAGCCGAAGACCCCATCGCGTACAAAGCCATAAAAAGCTTTTTGATTAAACGGAAAGGCAATATGGTAACCCGTGTTAGGCGTTTTGTTAAAGAAAAACTGGCACAATACTTTTCAAAGAAATAATTAAGCTGATATAGCTCACTGTTGTAGACAATTAAAAAAATGACAAACCTTTTTTTAATTGTTCATGTTGCTTTTATAACATCGAAACTATAAAATAAAAAAACATGAAAACAACAACAGCAACAGCAGAGGTATTAAACGATCTGGTTCAAATTAATAACGATCGTATTGAAGGCTATGAAAAAGCCCGTCAGGAGTTAAAGGATGGAGATGCCGATCTGAAAACGCTATTTTTAAATATGATTGCCGAAAGTCAAAAATATAAAATGGCTTTGGCTGCAGAAGTAGCTGCATTGGGTGAGGATATCGAAACCGGAACAACAAACTCAGGAAAAATTTACAGGGCATGGATGGATGTTAAGGCATTATTTACCGGCCACGACCGTAAAACTGTTTTAAACAATTGTGAGTTTGGAGAGGATGCTGCACAAAATGCATATAAAATGGCATTAGAAGAAGAAGATCTTCCTTCAAATATCAGAGATTTAATCTCTGACCAAAAAGCATCGTTAAGAGTGTCGCATGATGAAATTAAAAGATTACGTGATGCTCAGGCATAAGTGACCGAGATAAAACAGAAAAACCTCCTTCGATTTATTATCGGAGGAGGTTTTTTTATGGTGTTCCTTCATGCTGAACTTGTTTTACAAGTAGAAGTAGCACTTTTAATTGTCTTGTAGCTACTAGGTGGTCAGCATCTTTTTTTAAAGACCCTGAAATAAATTTAGGGTGACGATCTCTTAGGAATTAAATCAGTTAAGAATTACGACTCTAATTCCCGGTCTAAGTGTTCGGTAACGCGTTGGATTGTATTGTCGATCGTATTACTTAGAATCGTTAAATAAGAGCCTTTTTTAGCAGTTTCGATCGCGATCTGCAAACATTCTGTGCTTTTATTGTTAATGATGATCTCTTTATCCGGATCAACTTCCTTAATGCCTTTTACCAGCAGGTCGACCAGTTCTTGTTGTTGTCTGCCACGAAGATATTTCTCCTGACAAACATAAATTTTATCAAACATCTGAGCAGAAATGCGCGCTGTTTCGATAATATCTTCATCTCTTCTATCTCCTGTTGCCGAAATAATACCTACATGTTCGGTAGCCTCTACACCTTGCAAGAAACCTTTTATGCCGTTAAATCCGTCAGGGTTATGCGCAAAATCGACCAGTACTTTAAATTCTTTGAACCTGAAAATATTCATCCTTCCCGGGGTATGCGCCGCAGAAGGAATAAATGTTTCCAGCGATAAACGGATATCTTCAGGCTTATAGCCCCATAAATAGGTTGCCAGTGTTGCTGCAAGCACATTTTGGATCATAAAATTCACAGAACCACCGAAAGTTAATGGAATGTGCGTGGCTTTATCTACCCTTAATTTCCAATCGCCTGTTTTAATGGTAATGTATCCGTTTTCATAAATGGCTGCAATTCCTCCTTTTCTACAATGTTCTTTAATCACCGGATTATTTTCATCCATGCTAAAATAAGCAACATTACAGCGCGCATCTTTGCCAATGCGAACGCAATAACCATTATCGGCATTTAATACTGCCCAACCTTTGCGGCGCACTGCCCCGATCACAACCGCTTTGACACGTGTCAGATCGTCAAGATTATGGATATCAGAAATACCTAGGTGATCTTCCTGGATATTGGTTACTACGCCAATATCACATGCATTAAATCCCAGTCCAGCTCTTAAAATTCCCCCACGGGCGGTTTCTAGTACCGCAAATTCAACTGTTGGATCTTTTAAAATGAACTCAGCACTTACCGGTCCAGTGGTATCACCTTTCATTAGCATCGTGTTATGCACATACACACCGTCGCTGGTGGTAAAACCTACACGTTTACCATTACTTCTGATAATGTGCGCAATTAACCGTGTAGTAGTAGTTTTTCCGTTTGTTCCGGTTACAGCAATAATCGGAATCTGTGATAATTTTCCCTGTGGATACAGCATGTCAATAACCGATGCAGCCACATTTCTAGGCAAGCCTTCACTTGGTGCAAGGTGCATCCTGAATCCTGGTGCTGCATTAACTTCCAAAACCACACCTCCGTTTTCGTTTAATGGCCGGGTAAGGTCTTGCGCCATGATATCGATACCGCAAATATCCAATCCGATTACCCTCGAAATCCTTTCACATATAAAAATATTCTGTGGATGTACAATGTCAGTTACATCGATAGATGTTCCGCCTGTACTTAAATTTGCAGTAGATTTTAAGTAAACCACTTCTCCCTTTTCGGGAATAGTTTCCAAGGTATATTCTTTTTTTGCCAGCAGATCCAAAGTATCCCGGTCAACAGCAATCTCAGTTAGCACATTTTCATGACCATAACCACGACGTGGATCTTCATTCTCCTTATCGATCAATTCTTGGATCGTATGAATTCCATTGCCCTTAACATGTGCCGGATCGCGTTGCGCGGCAGCAATAACTTTATGATCGATTACCAGTACCCTAAAATCGAAACCGGTAATAAATTTTTCTATAATTACCTTTCGCGAATAGGTTTTGGCGTATTCGAAAGCGGCAACCGCATCTTCCATCGTTTTCACATTAATGGTTGCACCTTTACCGTGGTTTCCATCAAGTGGTTTAAAAACTAAAGGAAATCCAACCTTTTTAACCGATGCTTCCAGATCATCAGGATTTGAAATCGTTACTCCAGAGGCTACCGGAATGGCAGCTTCGGTAAGCAAACGTTTTGTCTCTTCCTTGTTGCTGGCAATATCTACAGCGATGCTACTGGTTTTTTCGGTCATGGTAGCCCTAAAACGGACCTGATTTTTACCGTATCCCAATTGCACCAAAGAGCTTTTATTTAATCTGATCCATGGAATACTTCTACTTACGGCTTCCTCCACAATAGAACCTGTACTTGGTCCTAATGCTTCCAGCTCACGGATTTCCTTCATCCTGCGGATGTCGTGCTCCAAATCGTACTCTTCGTTATTAATCAGGGCTTCGGCAATTTTAACTGCAGCTTCAGCAGCGTAAACACCAACCTTTTCTTCCAGGTAACTGAATACCACATTATAAATGCCTTCAGTTTTAGTTTGGCGGGTTCTGCCGAAACCGGTTTCCATGCCTGCCAAAGTTTGAATTTCCAAGGCAATATGTTCAATTACATGCCCCATCCATGTCCCTTCTTTTACCCGGGTGAAAAAGCCACCTTCAACGCCCTTAGAACACCGGTGTGTAAACATGCTAGGCAAGAGTTTCTCAATCCTTTCGCTAAATCCTTCTATTACGTTGGTTGGTTTTTGCTCTAAATCTTCCAGATCTAAACGCATCTGGATCAATTTTTTTCGGCTAATTGACCATATGTTCGGCCCTCTTAATACTTGTATGTTTGATATCTTCATGTAATATTTTGTTCGTTTTTTATTTAAACAAGCGTTTGGGACAGCCTTTTTAACTCAATTTTTAGAATAAAATTGATGATGGTAAATTATGCATTTATTTTGAAATTAGACGTTCCATTAGCTAAATCAATTTTAAGTCGTATTTGTTTTATTTTCAAGCACAATCCTGTTAATTTTAGGTTATAATATTTTAACGTTTGTTAATAAATTGAATATTCTTGACAAAAAAAGTCGTGTTTTTTATCATAAGCCTATATATTTGGGTTTTTTGATACAATTATAATACACAAAAAATGGTTCCGAAAGGTAAACTCATCATCATTGGTGGCGCAATAAACACAGGTAGCTTCGCAGAAACGCAATTTGGACTGCCTGAGAATATGAATTTTTTTGAGCGTGGAATTTTAAAACGGATTACTACAGAATCATTAAGAGATATTCAATCTCGCTTCGAGATCATCACTACAGCATCATTAATGCCCGAAAAAGTTGGCGAAGAATATATCAAGGCTTATGCACAATTAGACGTGCACAATGTTGGTGTGCTTAACATTACCAACCGTGAAGAAGCCAATTCTGATGAAAATTATGAACGTATCAAAGCAGCGGAGGTAATTATTTTTACCGGTGGTGATCAGCTCCGTCTCTCTTCAATTTTTGGTGGAACAAAAATCCATCAAATATTACTAGAGAAATACAGAAATGAACCTGTAGTAATTGCCGGCACTTCTGCAGGGGCGGCCGCAAGCTCTAAAAATATGATTTATCAGGGTAGCAGCAAAGATGCTTTACTTAAGGGAGAGGTTAAGATTACCGGCGGATTAGGCTTTATTGATGATGTTATTGTTGATACACATTTTGTTCAACGCGGAAGAATCGGCCGCTTGTTATATGCCGCTGCCAGCAATCCCGGCATTTTAGGGATTGGTCTTGGTGAAGATACCGGGCTTTTCATCTCTGATGGCCATACGATGGAAGCAATCGGCTCTGGCATGGTAATTTTAGTAGATGGCCGTAATATGGCCGATACCAATTTAACAGATGTAGAGATGGGCCAGCCGGTTTCAATTAAAAACATGGTGGTACATGTAATGTGCGATGGCGATGTTTATGATTTAACAGACCATAGCTTGGTGATCCATCATCCAAAGGTTGTTCCAATAGGGTAATTCAGTTAGCAGTTAACAGTGGGCGGTTTTCAGTTAGGACTTACCCAATCTTGATACTTGCTACCGAATACTACAATACTCAAAAAAATGAAATTAATCATACATGGCGGTTTCTTCAGCGAATCGTCTACCAATCAGGAAACGAAAAAGGCTAAACAAGATGCTCTGGCCTCGATTGTTACGCTCGGATACGAATATCTAAAAACACATACTGCTTTAGAAACCGTGGCTTATACTGTTGCACTATTAGAAGATAACGAGCTGTTTAACGCGGGTATCGGTTCGCAGATTCAAAGTGACGGAAAAGTAAGGTTGAGCGCAGCCCTAATGGATGGTAAAACAGAAAAATTTAGTGGTGTAATTAATGTAGAAGATGTTAAAAATCCCATACAAATTGCGCAGAGTTTATTAACATATGATGACCGGGTACTTAGTGGTGATGGTGCCCAGCAATTTGCCAGAACAAATGGATTTGAATATTTCAATCCGATTACCCCACAGCGCCAATCAGAATACGAAGCTAAATTAAACCAAAAGGACAATAAAGGAACGGTAGGCTGTGTAGCACTCGATGCAGATGGAAATTTAGCAGCAGCAACCTCCACAGGTGGCAAAGGATTCGAAATCCCTTGTCGGGTGAGTGACTCTGCAACCGTGGCAGGCAACTATGCCAATCAATATGCAGGTATTTCTTGTACCGGAGTAGGTGAAGATATTGTAAGCGGTGCCTTAGCCGCAAAAATTGTAACCCGTGTTACCGATGGTTTTTCTTTAAAGGAAGCATCAGATAAATCTTTTGCCGAACTTAAAGCTTTTGATGGCTTTGCAGGCGTTGTAGGCATTTCTGCAGCAGGCGAAGTGTACCATTGTGACTCGCATCCATACATGGTTTGGGCATCTTTTGATGTTAATTTACAGGTATTTAGCTGAAATTAGATTTAAAGTATTATTTTTGTTGCATGACCAAGATTGTATTGGCTTTAATCGGCCTCTTTGCATCATTACAACTACAAGCTCAAAATATAGATAAATCTGAGATTCAAGAACCTAACGGTAGTGCTATCAATATAGCCGTATCTAAATTTGAGCTGGAAGATGGTAACTCTTTTTTTGAGGAAGCAGAAGATTTAGAGCGAAAAGGCGATTACAACGAAGCCCTCACCTTATTTGGCAAAGCCGCTTTCGAATATAATGCCGTAAAAAACTTCAACAGGTACGGACAGGCCGTTATCAAGATGAGCAGCATGCATTATCAACTCGGCCGTTTCACTGATGCAGAACAGATTCTTTTAAATGTGGCGTTAAAAAATTACTCTAAAACCGGAAACAGGGCAGGAGTAATGAACACCTATAACCTTTTAGGCAAAGTTTATCTGGCAAATACCAAGTATACCCAATCAATGTGGTTTTACACCCAACAGGGTATATTGGCAAAACAGCTAAAAAGCAACAATTCATATATCGAATCTATTTTAGGCATTGTTCAGGTTAAAATCAAAAAGAAAGATTTTACGCTTGCCCTTAGAGATCTGAAATCTGCCGAATGGCTTGCCAACTCGATCAAAACCACCCAGTACAAAACGCAAATCAAAGATGCCAGGGAAATGATCGCCAGCAAAACCACAAGTAAAAAGGTAAACCCAAGCTAGTTTGGATACTTATTTTTCTTTAAATCTTCCTACATCACAAACAATATAGCCCTTAAAGGTCTGTAATTGGTCAAATTTTGAGTATCGATCAAAACAAAAAATAACGCTCAACGTTCTACATAAGAAATTGTTAAATAAAAAGCTTTTAGTTAGATTTGATAAAGTTTTAACAAGAGACGGTAATAATGCTGTCTCTTTTTTGTTTTTTTGCTAAAATGGTATCATATTGGCTATATAGAATTGGAAATGGATTTTAAATCATTTAAAGAGATGTTAAAGAGAATATTTTTTGTAATTTTTACTGCGGCAGTACTTGCTTGTCATGCTGCACCTAAAACTCAGCCAATGGTTGAGGGTGTTACCAACGTAAAACCTGATGAGCAGCAACAACTTGTTATAAAAGAGGTTGTAAATTTGATCGAGAGTTATAATTATAAAAAAATTCAGATCAACGATTCTATATCTTCAATCATTTTAGATAAGTATATCAAGTCTTTAGATCAGGGCAAAAATTATTTTTTGGCTTCGGATATCAAGGAATTTGAAAAATACAGATATACTTTGGATGATGATTTCAAAAATGGCGATCTAAGCGGCCCATTTTTCATCTATAACGTTTATGCCAAAAGGTTGAACGAATATTTTACCTATTCTTTAGCACAGATTAAAACCAAATACGATTTTAACCAAACCGACAGTTATGTATACGACAGGGAGAAGCAACCTTGGGCAACTTCTTCTGCAGCATTAAACGATACCTGGAAAAAACGTGTTAAATACGAACTGATCAATTTAAATTTAGCTGGAACAGCTGAAGCAAAGAACGTAGAAACGTTAACTAAACGTTATCAGAACCTACAGTCGCAAACTTCAAAAACCAATAATCAGGATGTATTCCAGATTTTGATGGATGCTTTTACCGAATCTATTGATCCACATACCAATTATTTTAATCCAACCAACGCAGCAGCATTTAACGAAGATATGTCCCGTTCTTTCGAAGGTATTGGTGCCCGTTTACAATTAGAAAACGAGGTAGTTAAAATCTCTGAAATTATTGCCGGCGGACCTGCATTTAAAGGGAAACAACTAAGTGCTGGCGATCGTATTATTGCTGTAGCACAGGGTGATGGAGAATTTGTTGACGTAGTGGGTTGGAGATTAGATAACACCGTATCGAAAATTAAGGGCCCAAAAGGAACCAAGGTGCGTTTAAAAGTTATCCCTGTTGGAAAAGAAATGTCTTCTAAACCGGTTATTATCGAATTGGTTCGCGATAAAATTGTTTTGGAAGAAACATCTGCCAAGAAAAAAGTTAAAACCATTAACAGTAATGGTAAGGATTATAAAATCGGGATTATTACCCTACCAGCGTTCTATGCTGATTTTAAAGCAGCAAATGCAGGTGATAAAAACTACAAAAGCACTACCCGCGATGTTAGAAAACTAATCGACTCGTTAAAAACATACGATAAGGTAAATGCAATCGTAATGGATTTACGTGGAAATGGTGGGGGTTCATTAGTTGAAGCGATCTCATTAACCGGTTTATTTATAGATAGAGGTCCTGTAGTTCAGGTGAAAGATTTACGCGGTAAAATTGAAGTGGACGAGGATGAAAATAGCGGTGTAACCTGGGATGGGCCTTTTGGTGTAATTGTAGATCGTTTAAGCGCATCTGCATCAGAAATTTTCGCCGGCGCAATACAGGATTATGGCCGTGGTATTATTATGGGTAGCCAAACTTATGGTAAAGGTACCGTTCAATCTTCTATCGATTTAAACAAATTGGTAAACCCAAGTATGTTGCAAAGGGTAGCGGGATTAATTTCTAAAGATAAAACCGTTGGCACATCGCCAAGCGGAGCAAGCCCGGCTGATATTAATTTAGGTCAGATTAACCTAACCATGGCTAAATTTTACCGTGTAGCAGGAAGCAGTACGCAGCATAAAGGTGTAACACCTGATGTTGTTTTCCCTTCAGTTTATCCAATGGATAAAATTGGAGAAGATACTGAATCATCTGCCTTACCATGGGACGTTATTCCAAGCTCTAGCTTTAAAGCAGTTGCAAATCTGACCCCTGTTAAAGCACAGTTGGTTAAAAACAGCGAGCAGCGTATCGCAAACTCATTGGATTTTAAATACCTGAAACAAGATATTGCCGATCTTAAAAAACGCGACAATGAAGTTTCTGTAACCTTAAATGAGGCAAAACTTAAAGCTGAGCGCGATGCACAAGAAGCTAAAACACTTGCCAGACAGAATGAATTAAGGGCATTAAGGGGATTACCTGCCATTAAAAAAGGAGATAAAATTACCAAGCAAGATGCTTTCGATTTTATTGAAGATGAATCGTTAAAAGTAATGGGCGATTTTATGCAACAATCTGGCAACTATGTGATGAACTTAGGCTTGATGCCAAAGAATAACTAAGGAATATATGCTTTAACTCATAGTCGTCACCCTGACCTGTAGCGCAGCGGAAAGCTGCGAAGTAAATTTATTTCAGGGTCTATCTAAGCAGGAAAGATGCTGACCACGTAGTAGCTACAAGACAATTGAAAATACTACTTTTACTTGTAAAACAAGTTCAGCATGACGATGCGCATAATAAAGGCCGCTTTAGCAAAAACTAAAGCGGCCTTTTTTGTAATTGGTTTTTCGTGGTGTTGGATATACCTATCCGACACTAAACAATTTTAATCTATTTAACTGTCAGATGGAAACATCTGACAGCACTATAAACCGCTACCCTTTCTTCGCTGTTGGCTCAGTTTGTTTATTCAACTGCATGGCCATCATTTCTTTCATGGTTTTATTCATGCCATCGGCACTGCCGTCAAGAAAAATAACGTTTCCGTCTCCGTTTTCTGCAAAATGTTTAATCGATTCAGTCCACATGGTAAATAAGATTACCGAAATATCAAGGTTGGCCTGCTCCATTTCCTGAGCGGCTTTACTCATACCGTGAGCCACCTCTGCACGGAATAATGCGATACCCTGCCCGCGTAACTGTGCAGCCTCGCGCTCTGCTGTAGCTGCAATTTTAATCGCATTCCCATCCGCTTCGGCAGCTTTGGTCTTAGTAATTAATAATGCCTGTCCTTCGTTTTCAGCCGCTGCTTTTAAGTTGTTTGAAGCTACCACACGACTCATTGAACGCATAATTTCCTCATCAAAGGTAATATCGTTCAATTGAAGATCCTGAAGATGATAACCCCATCCATCTAAAACCTGATCGATCTGTTCCTTAACGTGAAGTACAATTTCATTGCGTTGGGCCAATACATTTGCCTGCTTTTGCGTAGCCACATACGCCCTGATCGAACCTTCAATGGTCCTGATTAGTGCCTGCATTAAGTTGGTCGCATCTACAAACTTAAAAGCTACATTTTTGATCGTTTCTTCATCCTGGTTTACCACAGAATACAATAGCATCGCCTTGAAATATACATTGGCCTGATCTTGTGTTACCGCCTGAAACGACAGCTCTACAGAGCGGTTTTGAATGGAAATACGAGAATAAATCTGCTCTATTAATGGAATTTTAAAATTTAAGCCCGGCCTTAACTGACGACGGTACTTGCCGAAAACGGTTACCACCGCAATGGTACCCTGTTTAACGGTAACAAACGAGCTGAGTAGGATAATGAATGCTACGACGGCTACAATGTAAATGGTGTATTGCATAATTAGATTTTTTTATGAAGTTATAAAAAATTCATACAAACTACATGAGGCATTTTGTAGCTTTAAGTTTTCTAACTAATTCATAAACAAATGAAAATTAAATTAATTCTTCCGGCGGCCGGCATTTTGCTATTTGCTGCCTGCCAGAATAAAAGCCATCAGGATGCCGTTGTGGCGAATGCACGCACCGAATTTTTTGATAAAGCCGGCATGGATACCACTATAAAACCTGGTGATAACTTTTTCCTGTATGCCAATGGAAAATGGATGAAAAATACCGAAATTCCTAAAACAGAAACAGGCTGGGGTTCTTTTTATACCTTATACAATGACAACCTGAAGAACCTGAACAGCATTCTGGAAAACGCTTCGAAAGCGAATGCGGCTAAAGGAAGTACCGAACAAAAAGTTGGCGATTTCTATACCAGTGGAATGGATACCCTTACCATCGAAAAGTTGGGTATCGAACCTATAAAGCCCCTCTTGAGTAAAATAGAAGGGATTAAAAACGATAAGGATTTAATCAATTTTGTTGCTGACGGTTATAAAGACGGTGAAGGAGATTTATTGGGCTTTGGTGTAGAACCAGACGATAAATTAAGCACCAAAAATGCTTTATCATTTTCGCAGGCCGGTCTTACCCTGCCTGATCGCAGTTATTATTTAGAACAAGATGATAAAGCAAAAAAAATCAGAGCCGAGTACACCAAATACATCACAAAAATTTTTAGCCTGGCAGGCGATTCTGTGAATGCAGCTAAATATGCCGACAATATTTTAAAACTGGAAACGGCAATTGCGCAGTCGCATTCTACTCCTGTTCAACTGCGCGATCCACAGAAAAATTATAACAAAATGACCCTGGCTGATTTTCAAAAACAGACGCCAAACATTGAGTGGAAATCTGTTTTAAGTAAATTGGGGGCAAGTACGGATACCGTTATTGTGAGGCAACCTAAATATTATCAAACCTTATCAGCCCTTGTAAAAAGCCAGCCTATCGAAATCTGGAAAGAAAAATTAAAATTTGATGCTTTAAACAGATCGGCTAATGCTTTTACCAAAAAATTCAGAGATGCTAAATTCGATTTTTTCTCCAAAACACTATATGGTCAGCAGGCGCCAACAGAAAGATGGAAAGCCATCGTAAATGCTACCGATCGTAATTTAGGTGAACTTTTAGGTCAGTTATATGCCGAAAAGTATTTTAAGCCAGAGGCTAAAGAGCGTATGCTAACCCTGGTAAACAATTTACAGAAAGTATATGCAGAAAGAATCCAGAAGGTAGATTGGATGACACCTGAAACCAAAAAGAAAGCTTTAGAAAAACTAAACGCATTTATCAAAAAAATCGGTTATCCTGATAAATGGAAAAAGTATGATGATGTTGAGGTTTCGAAAAACACATATTATGCAAATCTTCAGTCGGCAAGTAAACACGCCTACAAAGAAATGATGGATAAATTAGGTAAAAATGTTGATAAAACAGAGTGGGGAATGACTCCACCGACGGTTAATGCCTATTACAATCCGTCTTTCAACGAAATTGTTTTCCCTGCCGGAATTTTACAGTTCCCGTTCTTTGATTTTGCTGCAGATGATGCCATTAACTATGGTGCAATAGGTGCTGTAATTGGTCACGAAATGACGCATGGTTTTGACGATCAAGGTCGCCAGTACGATGCGGTAGGCAATTTAAAAGAATGGTGGACAAAAGCCGATGCCGATCAATTTAAAGCCAAGGCGGGTAAAGTAGAAACATTTTACAACAACTTCTCGCTATTGGATAATCAGCATGTAAACGGTTCTTTAACGCTGGGCGAAAACCTTGCCGATATTGGTGGCTTAAACATTGCATACGATGCCTTTAAATTAACTGAGCAAGGAAAAGGCGATAAAAAGATTGATGGTTTTACTCCTGACCAACGTTTCTTTTTAAGCTTTGCCCAGGTATGGAGAATCAAAACCCGCGATGAAAGTATGCGTGTAAGGTTAAAAACAGATCCGCATAGCCCCGAGATGTTCCGGGTAAACGGCCCTGTTTACAATATGGAAGCATTTTACAAAGCATTCAACATCCCTACAACAGCAAAAATGTATGTAACTCCGGCAAACAGATTAGGTGTTTGGTAAGTTGCCCTTTCATTTAATAAAAGAAGTCCATTTCAGTCAATGAGATGGACTTCTTTGTTTCCTTAAAACAAAAACGATGATATTTTGTCTTTACCTTATTAAATAATAATCATATGAATGTAAAACGCACTTTTGGAACCATCTTAACCGTACTTGGTATAATTGGTTTGATATACGCAGGCTATGGTTTTGTAAGCCACAGCGAAAATACAAGGGGATTAATGGTTTATGGTATTATCGGACTTATATTCTTTGTATCGGGAATTGGCCTGGTAAAGAATACAAAGGACGAAAGCTAAACCAGGCTTTTATCCTAAACTTTAACAATAGTACGGCCGTTACGCAGATGGCTAACCAAGGTAGATTCGGTCTTAACAGCATTTAGCCCCGACAGCATGTTTTGCATAACAGCAACCATGCTATTGCTTCTTTTTGTGTTTGATGATCTGGTACTGGCTAAAAGCAACCAGACAACCCGCCAGAATAATAATTCCTGCAGACAATAGGTTCTCAGGATTTTGATTGATGTAGTAGGCTGCCGCCAATACTAAAATTGCAGCTGCAATACCTATGATATAGTGAAGTATTAATCCTTTTTTCATAAGGCAAATATTCTGAAATAAATTGAAATTGATGTCGCAGAAGATTAATCTTTTAAACTGATCCTGTTATCGGCGAATTTTAGCTGATGGCCAATAAAATCAATATCTGTCAATTCTTTAATCCGTTTAAAGGCACCATGGTTATCATCCAGGGTCAAACGGTTAACCTTATCCTGTTTAACTGATACAATATCTGCATATAGAAAATCGCCCTTCGCATTTATTTTTAGCTGAAGCAAGGGTGCAATACCATTATTGCCTTTTAAGCTAAACATGCCATAAGTACAAAAATTACCTAAGCTGTAAGCGATGAATTTATTTTTATAAACTTCAACGGCTCTGGTTACATGCGGGCCATGCCCCAGCACTACATCGGCACCGGCATCAATAACAGCATGTGCAAAGGCATAAACATTACCTCTGTTCTCTTTATAAAAAATCTCGTTTTTACGGGGAACATGTTCAAACCTTGCACCTTCACCGCCACCATGAAAAGAAACAATCACAATATCGGCCATCAATTTTAAACGGGCAACCAAAGCCTTGGCACTGTCGATTTTATTAATCGATACCGTATTTTCGTTTGGCGCAAAGGCACAGAATGCATACTTTACACTATCTTTTTCAAAAACTTCAAAAGGTTTGTTCACCTGCCCCGCATAATGGATCTGCAGCGAATCTAAAATCCTTGCCGTATTTTTTCTTCCCCTGGCATCAAAATCACCAACATGGTTATTGGCGATGCTTAAAACATTAAATCCCGCATTCTTATATATCCCGGCATAGCGTTCGGGCATTCTAAAAGCATAGCAGTTGTTTGGGTTAATGCCATTACATTTGTTCGAATTGCCTGAATTGAGAAAACAGCCCTCTAAGTTTCCAAAAACAATATCTCCTTTTAATAAACTATCAACCGCCTGGAAGCTGTTTACAGCATCATCAGGAGGGAGGTTGGTTTTAGATGGAAAAGCGGAGCCAAGCATAATATCGCCTACAGCAGTAATGGAGATGGTATCCTTTATTTTTCTGAGCACTGTATCCTGTTTGACTAGGGGTGTAGTAATAATCTGTGCATTATTGCTCGTGCAACTGATTGTGACAATAAGAACAAAGGGAAGGACTAAGATGGTGTTGATGAGCTTCATTAGTAGTTTTATTTTAAAATATTGTTCGCTGTCTTAAATAAAATAGAAAGATAGCGATCGTCATCCTGAAATAAATTCAGGATGACGATCGCTTGAGAGAAAATGCTAGTTCAACAAAAAATCCTCCAAAATTTCTTTAGGAGGATTGTATATGTTTTTTACTGTCAACCGAAAATGGCCAACTGCTAAACTGAACTACTCTACTGTAAATTCTTTCTTAAACGATTCTAAAACGCGACCGCCTTTGTAAAAATAGCGGCTGTAATAAGGCTCGTTCAGGTTGCTGATTACTACACCGCGAGAACTTGATGCATGTGCAAATCTGTTATCGCCCAGGTAAATACCAACATGTGAAATACTTCTGCTTTTAATCTTGAAGAAAACTAAATCGCCCTCTTTTAAATCTTCTTTAGACAGTGGATCCACCATACTAAAAATATCGCGCGAATTTCTTCTGATGGTAGTGTTGAAAACTTTATCGTAAATCGCTTTAGTGAAAGCCGAACAATCGATCCCTCTTTTGGTGTTTCCACCATAACTATAAGGCGTTCCGATCCATTCGTAAATAAACTTGTACAGTTTTAAGTTCGAAGTTGCATCTACGGCAACACCCATAACCTGCGAAAAATATTGTGATGCAAGGTTGTCGGGATCATTTAATTCTTTACCAGATTCTTTTGTTTTTGTTTGCGCAAATGCGGCTGAGAGCGTACAAATAGCAATTAGAGTAGAAAACAAAAATTTTTTAATCATGTTATACAGTTATGTTTGGGTATTCACTTACACATTAACGTACACCACATGGGCTTATTGTTGGTTACCAAAAGTATTAATTATACAAATGTTATCCAAATGTTAGACGTTAAAAAACGAAAGTTATTAACATTTTTGTTTTTCCATCATCTTTTTTTGTGATAAACGCCTCCTAAAAAATTCATCTTTTCTCAAAAAACGATTTACTTTAGTACGCAAAACAAGAATAATTCGATTTTATTTTAAATTACGAGAATAAGCGTATATACAGAATTAAATTTCAGAATAAATTGATTCCATATTATGATAAAGGGTGTTGATTTAATTATAAGAAATCGCTGTTAAATCGATATCGGCGGCCAGGGTTTATATTTAATTGTAAAACAACTGTTAAATCTGATTACAACCCTAATACTATGATGTTTTTACACTAAAAAGTGCCAAAAATTACAATAAAAAAATTAGATTTGCTGTCGCAAAAAACAAATACCCTAAAATGAGTGCAGTAGAAATAAATAAAGATACCTGGTTAAAGTGGTTTGAGTCGATGTTGCTTATGCGCAAATTCGAAGAAAAAACTGGCCAGTTATACGGACAACAAAAAATACGTGGCTTTTGTCATTTATACATTGGACAAGAAGCTGTAGTTGCAGGTGCAATATCTGCAATGCAAAAAGGTGATTCAATGATTACAACATACCGTGATCATGCTCATGCCTTAGCTTTAGGAGTTAGTGCTGATAGTATTATGGCAGAAATGTACGGTAAAGCTACAGGTTGCTCTAAAGGTAAAGGTGGTTCAATGCACATGTTCAGCAAAGAGCATAACTTCTATGGTGGTCATGCAATTGTTGGCGGTCAGATTCCGTTAGGTGCTGGCGTTGCTTTTGCAGAAAAATACAAAGGAACTGACAATGTTAACATTTGTTATATGGGCGATGGTGCTGTGCGCCAGGGTGCATTAAACGAAACTTTTAACATGGCCATGCTTTGGAAATTGCCTGTTATTTTTGTTTGCGAAAACAACGGTTATGCAATGGGTACCTCAGTACAACGTACCACTAACATGACCGATATTTATAAAATAGGTTTAGGTTTTGATATGCCATGTGCGCCAGTTGATGGTATGGATCCCGTTGCTGTTCACAATGCAATGGACGAAGCGATCCAACGTGCACGTAAAGGTGAAGGACCTACTTTCTTAGAAATGAGGACTTACCGTTACCGTGGCCACTCGATGTCAGATCCGGCAAAATACCGTACCAAAGAAGAATTAGAAGATTATAAAGCAAAAGATCCAGTTGAGCATGCAAGAGAAACGATTCTTAAAGAAAAGTATGCAGACCAAGCCTGGATTGAAGAAGTAGAAGCTAAAGTAAAGGCAATTGTAGATCAGGCAGTAAAATTTGCTGAAGAATCTCCTTGGCCTGATGCATCTGAATTATACAAAGATGTATATATGCAACAGGACTACCCTTACGTAATGGACTAATATTAATAAGATTTCAATTAATTAGATATAATGGCTGATGTAATTAAAATGCCCAAAATGAGCGACACCATGACCGAAGGGGTTTTGGCGAAGTGGCATAAAAAAGTGGGCGATAAAGTGAAAAGCGGCGATGTTTTAGCAGAAGTAGAAACTGACAAAGCAACAATGGATATGGAATCTTATTGGGATGGGACTCTTTTATACGTAGGTGTAGAAGAAGGAACAGCTGTTCCCGTTGATGCAATCATGGCCGTTATTGGTAAAGAAGGCGAAGATTATAAAGCAGCATTAGAGGCAGAAAAAGGTGCAGAAGCTCCAAAAGGAGAAAGCACTGAAGCCCCAAAAGCTGAAGAGAAAAAAGAAGAGGTAGCACCAGCTCAGGGTGGTGGCCTAAGCGAAGAAGAATTAGCTGCAAAAGGTGTTACGGTTATCCGCATGCCTTTATTAAGCGATACCATGACTGAAGGCGTTATTGCTGAATGGCATAAAAAAGTTGGCGATAAAGTAAAAGATGATGATGTTCTTGCTGATGTAGAAACCGATAAGGCAACTATGGAGGTAATGGGCTATGCAACCGGAACTTTATTACACATTGGTGTAGAGAAAGGCGCTGCTGCAAAAGTGAACGGAATTATCGCTATCGTTGGTCCTGAAGGAACTGATGTGAGTGGAATTTTAGCGGGCGGCTCAACTCCGGCTCCAAAAGCCGAAAGCGCTGAAGCACCTAAAGAAGAAAGATCTGCAAATGTTGCAGAAATTGAAACACCAAGAACCTCATCATGTGGTACAACTGCAGACAACGCCGATAGCCGCGTTAAAGCATCTCCTTTAGCTAAGAAAATTGCTAAAGATAAAGGGATCGATTTAGCACAGGTTGCGGGTAGTGCAGAAGGTGGCCGTATCATTAAAAAAGATATCGAAAACTTTAAACCAAGTGCAGCGCCAGCAAAATCAGAATCCGCATCAGCTCCGGCTGCAGAGAAAGCTGTTGCACCAGCACCAGTTATTCCTCAATTTGTTGGTGAAGTTAAATTTACTGAAGCTCCGGTTTCGCAAATGCGTAAAGTAATTGCAAAACGTTTGGCAGAAAGTTTATTTACTGCTCCACACTTCTACTTAACCATCAGCATTGATATGGACAATGCAATGGCTGCCCGTACGGCGATCAATGCTGTTGCTCCTGTTAAGGTTTCTTTCAACGATATCGTAATTAAAGCGGTTGCTGTTGCATTGAAAAAACACCCGGCTGTTAACTCATCATGGGGTGGCGATAAAATCAGATTTAACGAACATACCAACATTGGTGTAGCGATGGCTGTTGAAGATGGTTTATTAGTACCAGTAGTACGTTTTGCTGATGGCAAATCTTTATCACACATCTCTGCAGAAGTAAAAGATTTTGGTGGTAAAGCAAAAGCTAAAAAATTACAACCAGCGGATTGGGAAGGTTCTACTTTCACCGTATCTAACTTAGGTATGTTTGGTATTGATGAGTTTACTTCAATCATCAATTCGCCTGATGGTGCAATTTTATCAGTAGGTGCTATACAACAGGTTCCTGTTGTTAAAAACGGCGCTGTTGTTCCTGGTAATGTAATGAAATTGACTTTAGGTTGCGATCACCGCGTGGTTGATGGTGCAACCGGAGCACAGTTCTTACAAACATTAAAAGGTTTATTAGAAGAGCCAATCAGGTTATTAGCCTAATCAATTAGCAATTCGCAGTTTTCAGTTTAGTACTGATTATATATTAAAGCCATCCTTAAAAAGGGATGGCTTTTTTGCGTTAAGGGGAGCCGCTCGTAAATGGCTAATAATTTGCTATTTTTGATTAGAACCTTAACCCAAAATAGATGAAAAAGATATTTCTTTTTGCTGCCTGTATTACGGTGTTTACTGCCTGTAAACAAAAAAGCAGTTCAGACAATACTACCGAAAACAAAGCTTTTGCAGCCTTGTGCGAACAATACTACCAGGAAGGATTAAAACTGAACCCCATTAATGCCACCTATATCGGCGACGAGCGTTATAACGACCTTTTAGCCAACGATGGGTCGCAAGCCTATATAAAAGAATTTAAAAGCTATAACGAACGTTATTTAGATAGCCTTGGCAAATACAATAGAGAAAGCCTAAGTGCAAACGACAAATTATCTTTCGATTATTTAAAAGATCAGTTGGATATCAATATCGAAGGACTTAAATATCACTTCGAATACCTGCCGTTTAACCAGATGTTTGCTTTGCCTTTAACCATTGGTCAGTTTGGCGCTGGTACTGGTATCCAGCCTTTTAAAACAGTAAAAAATTATGAAGATTGGTTAAAACGTATTGATGCATTTTCGGTATGGGCCGATACTGCCATTGGCAATTTTAAAAAAGGTGCTGCCGCCGGCATTGTATTGCCAAAAGCATTGGTGATTAAAATGATCCCTCAAATGCAGAGTATGGTTGTAGCCACACCGGAAGAAAGTCTGTTTTACGGGCCGATCAAATTAATGCCTGCAAGTTTTTCTGCGGCAGATAAACAAAAGTTAACAGAAGCTTACCGCAATTCGATCACTAAAGTAATTATACCTACCTATAAAAAACTGGGCGATTACCTGCAGAACGAATATCTACCAAAAACAAGAACTACCTCAGGCTATTCTGCCATGCCGGGTGGTTTGGCCTGGTACACTTACCTGGTTAAACAACAAACTACCACCAATAAAACGCCCGAGGAGATCTATCAAACTGGCTTAAAAGAAGTTGCCAGGATTAAAGGCCAGATGGATAGCATCAAAAACTTAGTTGGCTTTAAGGGCGATTTGAAGGCTTTTTTCGAATACATGAAAACAGATAAAAAATTCATGCCTTATAAAACACCAAAAGAAGTTTTAACTGCTTTTGAAAATATCCACCAGCGCATGAAACCCAATTTGAAAAAGATGTTTGATGTTGAACCCAAAACACCTTTCGAAATCCGCCAAACAGAGGCTTTCAGAGCAGCATCGGCCAGTGCAGAGTATAATCCAGGTTCGGCTGACGGGTCTCGTCCAGGGATCTTTTATGTACCAATTTTGGACGCTAAAACATTTAACACCACTTCGGGCATGGAATCTCTTTTTCTTCACGAGGCAATTCCAGGTCACCATTACCAGATTTCTTTAACACAAGAAAATAAATCACTTCCTAATTTCCGCCGTTTTGGTGGACATAATGCTTATGTAGAGGGTTGGGCATTATATTGCGAATCGTTGGGTAAAGAACTAGGCTTATATCAAGATCCTTACCAGCATATGGGCGCTTTGGGCGATGAAATGCATAGGGCAATCCGTTTAGTGGTTGATGTGGCCATCCATACCAAAAACATGAGCAGAGAAGAAGCTATAAAATACATGACAGACAATGAGGCCATCAGCACTGAAGGTGCAACAGCAGAAATTGAACGTTATATGGGCATACCTGCACAAGCTTTAGGCTATAAAACCGGAGCAATGAAAATAAGAGAGTTGAGAACTAAATATGAAAAAGAATTAGGCCCGAAATTTAAACTGGCTGCTTTTCATACTGCAGTTTTAAAAGATGGATCGTTCCCCTTATCTGTTTTTGAAGCGAAGATGGATAGCTGGGCAGAAAGCCAGAAATAAAATTGAGGGGGATACCAGTAGTGTATCCCCTTTTTGTCATCATCATTCTTTATAGTAAGAACCATTAGATTCTAATAAAATATTCTATCGTGCCCTTAAGCAAGATAATTAATTTCTACTGTATGAATATCCTATCAAGCCAACCTATCCAACTCAATCAGCGCACGATGATTATCGATATACTTAGGGCATGGGCGCTTTTGGGTGTTGTTTTGATGAATTATTATGATTTTTTTGTACTGGATAAAGACCCTGTTCTCTTTAAGCCCGATGGTTTAATCGACGGCTTGATGTATTTCTCAAAAACAGTTTTTGCCGCCAAATCGTGGACAATGTTGAGTTTGCTTTTTGGCTACGGTTTTGCTGTTTTAATGAATAACATAGGCAATAAAGGGCAGAATCCCTATACTTTTTTTGCAGGCCGTATGTTCTGGCTGCTGGTGCTCGCATTAATTAACAGTGCATTGTTTTTTGGCGATATTCTAAAAGATTATGCCATTTTAGGGCTATTATTGCTATTCTTCTATCGAAGCTCGGCCAAAACCACTTTTGCGGTAAGCTTGGTGCTCTTGTTGATTATTCCGGCACTAAGTGCTTTTATCAACTCGCTGCCCGACACTGGCCGAGAAGATATCACAAAACTGTTTTACCTCTACAGGAGCAATTACCTGTTAGATGTACTGTATTTCGGCCTAAAAGGCACCTATGTTGCCCAAATGATCAGTAAGCCGTACTTATATACCGTACATGTTGTAATGTTCTGTTGTTTTTTATGGGGTTTTAGCCTGTACAAGATCAATTTCTTTAATGCATTGCCAACCAAAATAAAGCTGGTAAAAAAAATGTTTTGGATTTCATTGGGTATTACCCTTGTGCTTTCTGCCTATTTCCCTATTATCGCCAAATTAAAGTGGAACGTTAAGGATTATTATAACATACGTTATTGGCTAATTTTAAGCACCATGTTATTTATTTCCAGCGCCATTTGCTGGCTGTATATTTCAGGTAAATGCAAAACCTTTTTGGGTAGTTTGGCTGTTATGGGCAAAATGACCCTGACCAATTATATGGTACAAAACCTGATCGGCCTGCTTATTTTTTCTGGCTTTGGTCTTGGTATCTGGACATCAATGCCAATAGGCTTTTATTTAATATTGGCGATTATTATTTACACGCTGCAGGTTTACTTTAGCAAGTGGTGGCTTTCGAGGTATAACTATGGCCCTATCGAATGGATCTGGCGTCAGTTAAGCTATGGAAAAAGATTACCGCTTAAAAAGTAGCTGGGAAGCCTCTTATCTCTAGTACTGAATATCAACACCTTTAATCTGCGCGAATCTTCTTAAATCTGCGGAACAAAACCCAAATAGCAATTGTTTCCCGCAGATATCCGAAAGTGCGCAGATAAAAATAGTTGAAATCTGCATTAATCTTCTTAGATCTATAGAAAACATTTATTAAAGGCCATTCACTTTTCTCCAGATTGATTGTGATATGTTTGAAGAATTAAAATTAACAAGCATTCCAAGTCGTAAGCCAGAAAGCTTCAGGTAAGTAAGTACCTGCTTATGGTGAACAGACGCAAGTGTTTCTACTGATTTTATTTCGATAATAACCAGATCGTTTATTAATAAATCTATCCGATAGCCGGCATCAAGGGTTATACCTTCAAAAACAACTGGCAATTTTACCTGTTGCTTAACATCTAAGCCATTTTCGGTTAAAACATAAGCCAGTACCGTTTCATAAACAGATTCTAACAAACCAGGGCCTAATGCATTGTAAACTGTAAATATTGCACCTCTTATTTGATAGGAGATATCATTCTCATCCATAGTATAAAAATTTAATAGGTATTCTTAAATGAGGATGATTAACTAAAAATATTTATAATCTCTGTAATTATCAAAATTAATTCAGTTAAGAAAAAGAGAGCAGCTCTGCGTTTATTTTCTTAAATCTGCGGGAGAAAACCCAAATAGCAATTTTTCCCGCAGATATCGCAACCGACGCAGATAAATAAAAGAACCACAATCTGCGATAATCTCCTTAGATCTGCGGAAGAAAAGATCGCGATCTGTAAACCCTTTGCCCATTACTTTGTTAACTATTAAAACACCTCGAAAATCATGGACAAAGAAAAATTGATACAAGAAGCTTATTTAGTTGCACATAAAATAGAGGAGAATGGCAATTTTCCGAATAATCCCAATTTACCTTTAATGATTTACAAAGGTACATTCAGGTTGCATCCTGATGATACCGAAGAAGTAATCAAGAAAGTTTTCGCACAGAACGGTTATACCAATGCCTGGGTTGATGGTATTTTTGATTACCACCACTACCATAGCAATACGCACGAAGTAATGGGTGTATTTTGTGGCAAGGCCGATGTACAGTTTGGAGGCGATCATGGTGTTTGTATAGAACTGGATAAAGGTGATGTAATTATTATCCCTGCAGGTGTGGCGCATAAAAAACTGAACTCAACCGACGACTTCACTGTTGTTGGTGCATACCCGAATGGCTCAGACTACGATATTAAATATGGCAAAGCCGAAGAACGGCCTGAAGCAGATGAAATCATCGCCAAAGTGAAAAATCCAGATAGCGACCCTGTTTATGGGAGTAAAGGTCACTTATTTGAATGCTGGTACAATCAAAATTGCGAAAATGTGTAAAACTCTTTCGCTTTAACCGTCTAAAATTCTTTAATTTTCGGGTTTTAAATACACTATCCCTATTATAAATGAATTTTCGACCTATATGTTCAGTATTAGCCCTCTCTATAACTTTACTAACTGCATGTTCAAGCAAAAAATCTGAAGAGAAAAAGGCCGCTGAGAAAAAAATCCGCACCAAAGACGACGACAAAGCAGATAGCCTTATATTGGTTTATAATCCGCAAAAAGGTGATAAATGGATTGCTGATTTTGTAGATAACCTACACCGGAAATTCAATTTCAACGGAAATATGCTGGTAGCCAAAGACGGAAAAATTCTTTACGAAAAAGCCGTTGGATGGGCAGATTACCTGCATCGTGATAGTTTAACCATCAACTCAGAATTTGAGTTGGCTTCAATTACCAAAACCTTTACAGGCACAGCCATTATGCAACTGGTAGAAGCCGGAAAACTTTCGTTAAACGACAATGTAAAAAAATTCTATCCTAATTTCCCATACGAGGGCATAACGGTAAAATTATTGCTTTCTCACCGCAGCGGCATGATGAACTATGTTTATTTCATTGACGATATCTGGCGTAAGGAAAAACGCAACATGAAAAAAGGCGTAACCAATCAGGAAGTAATGAATGTTATTGCCGAGCGGAAACCAAACCCATACACTAAACCAGATAACCGCTTTCACTATAACAACTCAAACTTTATGGTTTTGGGTGCCATTATAGAAAAGGTTACCGGACAACGTTACTCGCAGTATATGATGGAGCATGTGTTTAAACCAGCAGGATTAAAGCACACGCATGTGTATAGCACCACTGAGTATGAAAAAATTCCAGTTGATGTGGTCGGTCATGACCGCAATAGTTTCAGATATTCTGTTGCGCAGAATTTTTTAGACGGTCCTGTTGGAGATAAAGGCATTTATAGCACGGTACACGATTTGGTATTATTTGATAAATACTTAAAAAACGGAAGATTACTGACCAAAAAGAGTCTCGATTCAGCGTATGTAGGCCGCAATAAGCCCATAAACGGTCATTTTAACTATGGCTATGGCTGGAGAATATTCGATGGTGAGAAGATGGACAAAGTAGTTTATCACACGGGTTGGTGGCATGGTTTCCGTCATATTTATGTGCGAGATTTAGACAAAAACATTGTAATTATATTTTTAGGTAACCTTACTAACGGAAGTTTGATGCATCTTGACGAACTTTATAAACACTTCAATATGCCGGTTATCCGTAAAGGGGCTTACCATGGCAACGGAAGTTTGCCGGGTTCTGACGAAGATTAATTTTTATGGCAAAAACTAAATGGATTATTGAGCCAAGCATGTTGATCATCTATCCGAAAAGAAATTTAAGGATAGTTGGGCTTATATTTTTTGTATTAATTGCGGCCTTTATTTTCTTTTTATCGAGATCGGTACAGGGCTATTCTACTGGTCTCACTCTTGGGTATTATGGCTGCCTGTTATTAATTCCCTTACTACTGATTTTTATTGCTGAAACAAAAGTAATTTTTGATGGCAACAGCAGGGTTCTATATAAGAAGGTCGGTTTTTTGCCAACAGGTTCAACTCCCTTTGATGATATTGCTTCGGTACAGGCTTATGAAATCATGGGTAGTGGATATAATTACAGGCTGTTTAAAAAAAGTAACCGGCATGGCAAGGGTATAATCGTCTCCAGCGGTTATAGCAAAGCTACCAATCCGAATCTGATTCAATTTCAACAGGAAGTTCTTCCAAAAATCGATGAACTTGTTTTTGCAAATGCACCCGTAATTCCTAAACAAACTATTTACGATTTTCAGTTTTTTAAAGATGAAGGAGGAGTGTATTTACTACGTGATAACAAAATAGGTAGTTTAATTATTGGACTGATTTTAATAGGCGCTACTCTTGCGATATTGTTTAATCCTGACTTTTTAACAAACGAAGGGTCTTTTCAAAAAATACTGATTACCTATTTTCCGGCAGTCATTGGCTTAGCGCTTCTTTATGCAGCTACTTCTAACGTCCGTTTTGACAAAAGCCAGCGGAAAATTATCCGTTCCACTTTTGCTGGCCGTGTGTTAAAAGAATATCCTTTTGATGACCTGATCCGTTTCCAGATTATCCGTAAAACAACCAATCTTATTTATTCGGGTACCGAAGTTAGGGCTGAGATTTTATTGCCTGCCAAAAACAAAACAACCACTTTAATCCTTAAAAGCTTTATAGGCACTAAAAAGATTGAGCGCTTTCTTGATGAAGCCAATACGATTTTAGGCCGGATTTAGTTTTATAATAAAAACAACAAGTTATGTTCGATAAATTATTTGCGGCGCAACAAAAAGCCGAGGAAATTAAAAAACGCCTTGATACGATCTCAGTATTTGGCGAAGTTGAAAATGGTGCCATAAAAATCACCGCTACAGCAAACAAGGCCATCACCGGAATTTCCATTGATGAAGAGTTTTTGAAAAATGCCGATAAGGAAGAATTAGAAGAACTTTTATTAACAGCTATTAATAAAGCTATGGCAAGTGCTGAACAGGTTAGTGCCGCCGAAATGCAGGCATCAGCACAGGATATGCTTGGAGGCTTAGGTGGTATGTTTGGGCAATAAAACCATTAGAAGACTCAATTGTTATTTTAGTAAAATCAGTCTTGCTACTTGAGACCCATATCTTGATACTATTATTATGAAATACACTTATTACGGCCAATCTTGCTTCTTATTAGAGGCGGCAGGCAAAAAATTACTATTCGATCCGTTTATATCACATAATCCATTAGCTAAAAATATAGATATTAAAGCTATTGAGGCAGATTATATTTTGGTTAGCCACGGCCATAGCGATCATGTGGCCGATCTGGTAGCACTAGCAAAGCAAACGCAAGCCACCGTTATAGCCATGCCAGAAGTAGTAGATTGGGCAAGTAAACAAGGTGTAGAAAAAGTACATGGAATGAATTTTGGCAAATTTACCTTCGACTGGGGAACCGTACGCATGGTGCCTGCAACCCACTCATCGGGTTTGCCAGATGGAAGTTATGGCGGTAATCCTGCAGGCTTTGTACTTGAAGTAGATGGAAAACAGATTTACTTTGCAGGCGATACGGGTTTAACCATCGAGATGAAAGTTTTGGCTGATATTTACAACCTGGATTATGCCATTTTACCTATCGGCGGAAATTATACCATGGATGTTGATGATGCTTTGGTTGCGGCTAAATATTTCGACTGTGACAATGTAATCGGTGTACACTACAATACCTTTCCAGTAATCGAAATTGATACACAGGCTGCGTTAGATAAATTCAAACGCGAAAACAAAACTTTATTATTGCCAGAAATTGGTGAGACGATAAACTTATAGCCTCGCGCGGATTACAAATACGCCCTTCGAACGGTTGTGATTACAAATCAACGAGAAATATTTTTTAGATCATTTATCCAATATGATCGTCATGCTGAATTTATTTCAGCATCTTTCCAGCTATTGAGACCCTGAAATGAATTCAGGGTGACGCCACTAATATTAAAATGTCTTAAAACAAAAAAAGGGCCTCCAATTTTCATTGGAGACCCTTTAAATTATAAACCTGAACCTAATTCTTTTTAGCAGCAGCAGCTTTATTTGCTTTGTAACGCATATCAGCTGTTCCGTCTTTTTTAGTTGGACCAGCAACTTTAGTTACCGCTTTTGCTTTATTTTCTTTAAAACGCATATCTGGCGTACCATCTGCTTTTACTTTAGCACCTGTAGTAGTTGTTTTAGTTTCTACTTTTTTAGCCTCTTGTTTTACGCCTGCTTTTACTGGTGCAGTTGTAGTTTTTACTTCTTTTTTAGCAACTGTTTTAGCTTTAGCTGCAGGAGCCGTAGCCGGCGTTTGAGCAAATGCTGTTGTTAAACCAAATGCTGCGATTGCGATTAAACTCAATAACTTTTTCATAATTTTCGATTTTTGTTTTACTCGTTTATTTGTTGATATAAAATTGATTAATCGGGATGAAGTTTTAATGAAGATAACGAATATTTTTATTTTTTTAATGCGCAGCCAGCCAATTATCTCCTTCACCAATTTCTACCACAATGGGTACAGTGAGTTTAATGGCATTGGCCATTTTATCCTGAATGATGGCTTTCATCGCTTCCTTTTCCGATCTCAGCACATCAAACACCAACTCATCATGTACCTGCATGGTCATGGTTGACTGTAAATTCTGCACTTTCATTTCTTTATGGATGTTGATCATCGCAATCTTGATCATATCGGCCGCAGAACCTTGGATGGGTGCGTTAATGGCATTTCGTTCTGCAAAACCTCTTACAGTTTGGTTGGCAGAGTTAATGTCTCTTAAATAACGTCTTCTGCCCATTATGGTTTCTACAAATCCGTTCTCGCGTGCGAAGTTCATGGTATCGCTCATGTAACGTTTAATCCCTGGGTATTGAGCAAAATATTGTTCTATAATTTCGGCCGCCTCCTTACGTGGAATACCTAAATTTTGCGATAAACCAAAAGCAGACTGACCATAAATAATTCCGAAGTTAACGGCTTTGGCATTTCTGCGCTGTGTTCCATCTACTTCTTCGATGCTTACGCCATACACTTTAGCTGCTGTTGCCGTGTGGATATCGATCCCTTTGTTAAAAGCATCGAGCATATTCTCTTCCTTACTGATTTCGGCAATAATGCGCAATTCTATCTGCGAATAATCGGCCGATAACAAAATGTGGTTTTCATCCCTTGCGATAAAGGCTTTGCGCACCTCTCTGCCACGCTCGGTACGGATCGGAATATTCTGTAAATTCGGATTGTTAGAACTTAGTCTTCCCGTTGCTGCAACAGCCTGATTGTAGGATGTATGCACCCTGCCTGTTTTAGGGTTAACCATTAACGGCAATGCATCAACATAGGTTGATTTAAGTTTCTGTAACTGGCGGAAGTCTAAAATATCCTGTACAATATCACTTTTACTGGCTAAGGCCATTAAAACGTCTTCTCCGGTTTGGTACTGACCGGTTTTCGTTTTTTTAGCTTTCGGATCTAACTGAAGTTTATCAAATAAAACTTCTCCCAATTGCTTTGGCGAGGCAAGATTAAATTTAATTCCTGCTTTATCGTAAACATTCTGTTCGAACTTGATGATCTCAGTTTCGAGCTCTTTAGAATAAGCTTTTAAGGTTTCGATATCAATACGAACACCTTCTTTTTCTATATCTGCCAAAACATAAACCAACGGATTCTCAATTTCTTCGGCTAGTTTGGCTGCATTTAGTTGTTTTAATTTTGGTTCAAATATGTGCGCTAATTGTAATGTCACATCGGCATCTTCGGCCGCGTAATCTACCACATCTATTATAGGCACATCACGCATGGTGCCTTGGTTTTTGCCTTTTGCACCAATCAATTTGGTAATAGAGATCGGTGAATAACCAAGGTAGTTCTCTGATAAAACATCCATACCATGGCGGGTATCAGGGTCGATTAAATAGTGCGCAAGCATGGTATCAAAAAGTTTACCCTTCACCTGAACACCATACCATTTCAGCACTAAAATATCGTATTTGGTATTCTGACCAATTTTTTCAATTTCTTCATTTTCCAATACAACTCTAAATTCGTCTACGATAACCTGAGCTTCTTCTCTCACTGCCGGAACCGGAATGTAATAACCTGTGCCTGGCTTTATGGAGAAAGATAAACCAACTAAATCGGCCATGTTTGCATCGGTACCGGTAGTTTCCGTATCAAATGAGATGCGTTTTTCGGCAAGCAATAATTTAATTAGATCTGCACGTTGCTCAGCAGTATCAACCAATTGATAATCATGTTCTGTATTTTCGATGGTTTTAGCCGGAAGCTTTTCTACTGGTTCTTCTTCAAGTGTATTGGTGTATTGAATGGTTTCACCAGTTTGGTTTCCGAATAAATCTGTCTGCGTACCTTCCTGAAAGCGTGCTGTAGTAACAGAAAATTCATCGCCAAATACCCTGCGGCCTAAAGTCCTGAACTCTAATTCGGTAAACAGCGGTTCTAATAAATCGCGGCTCGGATCGCAGAGTTCCAAACTAGCTTCGTCTAATTCAACAGGAACATCCAATAAAATAGTAGCCAGTTTTTTTGAGATTAAACCTTGCTCTGCAAAGTTTTCTACGTTTTCGCGCTGTTTACCTTTTAGTTCGTGCGAATTTGCAATAATGTTCTCCATAGAGCCATATTGTTTGATCAGCGCTTTTGCCGTTTTCTCGCCTATGCCTGGGATACCCGGGATATTATCTACCGCATCGCCCCATAAACCTAAAATATCGATTACCTGTAACACATTTTCGATCTCCCATTTCGCCAATACTTCCTTTACGCCCAATATTTCCATATCGTTACCCATACGGGAAGGTTTGTAAATAAAAATATTTTCAGAAACCAATTGTGCAAAATCCTTATCTGGCGTCATACAGTAAACCTGATAGCCTTTTTGTTCGGCTTTTTTAGCCAGTGTGCCAATAATATCATCGGCCTCGTAACCATCAGAGGTGATCACCGGAATATTAAAACCCGTAATTAATTTAATCACATAAGGCATCGCCGCAGCCAGATCTTCGGGCATAGCCTGGCGGTGTGCTTTATACGCTTCGAAAGAAGTATGCCTTTCAGTCGGCGCCTCGGTATCGAAAACAACTGCAATGTGTGTTGGTTTTTCTTTCTTCAAAACATCTAACAAAGTATTGGTAAAGCCCATTACTGCCGATGTATTAATGCCTGTTGAGGTGAAACGAGGGTTTTTACTTAATGCAAAATGCGCCCTGTACATCAGCGCCATACCATCTAGGAGAAAGAGTTTTTTATTCATGTGATTACACCGATTTAATGATTATACCGACAAACAGATTTATCGGATGATAAAAGTAACCAAAGTTAGTCATATCACTAAAATGCTTTATCAACAAAAAAAATAAATTATTTATTGAAATCTCTTACTTTAAGCATCACTTATAAAAAAACGCTTTTATGAAAACTTTCTTTACCTTAATTTTTTGCATGACGGCCTGCTTAACCAAGGCTCAGCTCCCATCCGATACCTTGATTACCTATATCACTTTCGAAAACCTAAAAGGACCCGATGATGGTTATGGCGCGTCAATCGATCGGCCAATAGGCAGTGGCGCCTTTAAAAACATATCCGATCGGGATAATTTAAGAGTAAGAATGGCCAAACTCGAAAATTCTTACCGCTGGCCTGATGGATCAAAAATCGACTTTACTAAAAGAAATAGTCAACATTCAAATACAGGTATTGTAGATCGTTATACTTTGATAAATCCAACTACAAAAGATACGCTATTTCTCTTTGTTGATCCCTATAAAACCGATTCTACATTTTATATTCCAAAGGGAATGGTTGCTGTTAACAAAGAAGTTTTGGCAAAAGAAATTGCCGTACAGCTAAAATCAATCGAGCATATTAACGCCGCTAAAGATGCTTTTGCCAATGAACAGGAAAACATTAATAAGATTGCCAACTATATTGCCATTAATATCGGACTGGTTAATTTTATTGATCGGGAAAGTCTGCGTAAAGTGATGACTGATACTCAAGCTGATCCAGCGCTAAAGAATTATTTGTTTAAGCTTTATGTTTTGAATAAGTTTTATGCATTGGGCAAGAATATTGTCAATACAAACGCTTATGCTTTAAATAAAATGAAAGAATCATTTATTAATTTTCAAAAAGAACATCCTGATGTAGCGACTGGAAATATCAAAATTAATCTGAATTAGTATGTTTTGGAATTAAGTTCCGTTATTTGTGAAAAGCAATTGAGCATATGAAATTTCTATTACCTGTTTTTCTTTTCTTACTTACGCTAAATCAACTTTCAGCCCAGGATTTTATTGTTAAAAACAACGATGATGTCATCCGTGGAACGATAAAGGGCACCGATTATTTTTCGGTTTTTATTAGCGCCAATGATGAAGCCGATGTGATTTTGCCTGCAAAGGATGTTAAGAACTTCTTTTGGAACGGTGATAGCTTTGTGAGCAAGGGTTTTGCAAATGGGCGCAATTTCGAATACCGTTTTGTTAAGGTAATCGAAATGGGAACCGTTAATCTTTATTCTTTTGGCGGAGGCACCTTAGTTCCCGCAGTAAAAGAGAAAAAAGTAAAATTCAGACCATCAATTGGTATTGGAACAGGAACCGGTGGTTATGGCGGTATGGGTATGGGTGGGGGCATTAGCATCGGCAGTGGCCGTAATGCTGCACCAGAGAAACCAGCAGGAGCGCCTGTTGTTCGTTACTTTATTGAAAAACCAGGTGCTGGTCCTTTACAGGAAGTACCGATGAAAGCGATAACCGAAGACACTAAAAAAACTGAAGTTAAAAATATTTTATTGCAAAAAATAGGCGACCAACCTACTTTAAAAGCTAAAGTTGAAGCCGGGACAGATTTTAATAGCAGAGATGTAATTGAATGGGTTAAGGAATATAACGCCACAAAGAAATAGAGCTAGGATTAAAAATAGATTTCAGGATTGCAAGATCGTTTAACTTATATCTTCGCGCTTTAGTTTTATATAAATGGCTAAACTGATCAGCTCATTGTTTTTAATTTCACAGTTTACCATTGTTTTCTGATAGTCAAAATCAAGTTTTTGGAGTACCTTTTTGCTGTTTTTATTTTGAGTCTCAACCATAGCCTCAATTTTTATTAAGCCTAATTTCTCAAAGGCATAATTGCAAATGGGATTTGCTACTTCTTTAATGATGCCTTTTCCCCAATGTTTGGGCAACAGCCAAAACCCGATTTCAGCCTTTTGATCCCTTTTACTTAAATCATTAAATCCTATAGCCCCTAAGAGACCAAGGTTTTCTTTATCGCAGATTGCCCACCAAATACCTGTTTCATTTTTCTGAAGGTCATTGAACCAGATCAATTGCTCATTGGTTTCCTCAAGACTTGCATAGCGCACACCGTAATAAAGGGTCACATCAGGATGGGATAGTCCTTCAAAAACAAATGCTAGATCGTCCGAACAAAATTGCCTCAATAAAAATCTATCCGTGTGTATTGTAGCTGAAGCAAACATTACCTTGCGCAGCAGTTTAATAAATGGTCGTTAACCATGCCGGTTGCCTGCATATGTGCATAACAGATGGTGGTGCCGAAAAATTTGAAGCCACGTTTCTTCATGTCTTTACTGATCTGATCGGAAAGTTCGGTTCTGGGCGGAACATCACTCATTTTTTCAATCTGATTTTGGATCGGTTTACCACCTGGAACAAAACTCCACATGTACTTAGAAAAACTGCCAAATTCTTTCTGGATTTCGATGAACAATTTAGCGTTGGTAATGGCTCCGTTAACTTTTAAACGATTGCGGATAATACCTTCATCATTCATCAGCCGCTCTACATCTTTTTCGGTAAAAGCAGCTACTTTGTTAACCTCAAAATTGGCAAAGGCTTTACGGTAGTTCTCCCGTCTTCTGAGAATAGTAATCCAGCTTAAGCCAGCCTGCGCGCCTTCGAGAATCAGAAATTCGAATAAAATTTTATCATCATAAACAGGCTTTCCCCATTCTTCATCGTGATATTTGATATAGAGTGGATCGGAGCCTGCCCAGGCACAGCGGATTATTGAGTTTTGCATACGGTATTTAAGTGAGATTTTATTTCAACATTTTTAGATAAGATGCTGAAATAATTTAACAATGACTGATTTATATAATGGGTCGTCATCTCGACTGAAGCGCAGCGAAATGGAGAGATCTATCTAGACAGATTTAGCTTCGCTGAGCACTACGTGGTTCTGGGCTGCGTTGCACTCTGCTCAAGACGACTTTGTGTATTGTGATTGTTCTAGGAAATATCACCCTAAACTCCCGCCTCTAAACTCAACTCATCCCAATACTCCACCGCTCTCCTGTAATGTGGAATTACAATACTGCCACCCACAAGATTGGCGATCATGAAAATTTCGTTCATCTCATCATAGTTTACACCAGCATCGAAACACTTGCCCAAATGGTATTTAATGCAATCATCACAACGCAAAACCATTGAGGCTACCAGCCCTAACATCTCTTTCGTTTTAACATCTAAGGCTCCATCAGCATAGGAGGTGGTATCGAGCGCAAAAAATCGTTTAATATTTGTATTCGCCGTTTCCATAATTCTATCGTTCATTTTTTCACGATAGCCATTAAATTCTTCTACAAGCTTTCCCATATTTTAAAATCTTTTTTAACTGTTATTTGTTTATAGATAAAACATTTGGTCATGAAAATAATATCTCCCAAAATCCATGCTGTTTTAGATTACCTGTTAATTATGTTTTTATTGGCCTCCCCTGATATGTTCGGCCTTTCAAAAACGGCATCGACACTAGCATATACAATAGGTATTATTCACTTTTTACTAACGGTATACACTAATTTTAGCGGTGGTATTTTTAAAATCATAGATCTTAAACTTCACGGTCTTATCGAGTTTTTCGTTAGTATTGTTCTTGTTATTTTAGCCTTTACGCTTTTTAAAGGGAATTTAACCGACGAAATTTTCTATGCCTGTTCAGGTTTATTGATTCTGATTATTTTTACCCTTACCGATTACAAACGAAGTTTACCCGTTATACTGTAATTTCTTCGAGCGGATTCCAGAATACTTTTTTAAAGTTCACCACCTTATCGTTCTTTACTTCAACGCCTTCTTTCCTCAACAGCTCCTCCATCAGTTCGGGCGGTTTGAAATGAAACTTTCCGGTTAACAAGCCACTACTGTTTACCACCCTATGGGCAGGCACAGCAGGATGGGCTGTTCCGGCATAAAGCATGGCATGTCCAACCATTCTTGATGATTTTGCTGCACCTAAACTTTTCGCGATAGCCCCATAAGATGTAACCCTTCCTTTCGGAATTAACCGGGCAATCTCATAAACCTGTTCGTAAAAGTTAGTATCCATTATTCAAAAGAAAATTGAATATAATTAATATTTTTATCGTGTAACAAGTATTTTTTCTCGTAATAGGTTTTGATCGACAATACTTCATCAACCAGTTCAGAAGTATACAGATGATCGGTATTTTTATGTACAGGCAATCCTAATTCGGCAACCTTTTCGCAAGTATAAGCATACAATTGGTCGTTATCCGTTTTCAGATTAACATTGCCACCTGGTTTTAAAACAAGTTTATAGCGGTTCAGGAATGCGGGGAAAGTCAAACGTTTTTTTTCACGGCTATCCTGTGGTTGCGGATCGGGGAAAGTGATCCAGATCTCATCAATTTCTCCTTCGTTGAAATAATCCAATAAATTTTCAATCTGGATTCTTAAAAAAGCAACGTTGTTAATTCCATCTTCAATAGCTGTTTTTGCACCTCTCCAAATGCGGTTACCCTTATAATCAACACCTATAAAGTTTTTTTCAGGAAACAACCTAGCTAAGTTTACCGAATATTCGCCTTTTCCACATGCCAGTTCGAGCACAATGGGATTCGTATTTTTAAAATGTGCTGAAGCCCAGTTTCCCTTTAAAGTTTTTCCTTGTTCTAATTGATATACGTTTGCAAATGTTTCAATTTCTGCAAAACGCCTAAGTTTATCTTTACCCAAAAGTTTTTTTCTGCAAAAATACAATTAAATCAATAATCGAAGTTTCTTTTGCCAGAAAGATTAATGTCATTCTTATTTAGGAATCGTATTTTTGTAACCTATAAAAAATACCGTGGAAAAAAACGCTAAAATATATGTTGCAGGTCATCGTGGTATGGTGGGTTCGGCCATTTACCGCAAACTGCAAAAAGAGGGTTACGAGAACATTATAACCAAAACTTCGAGCGAGCTAGATTTACGCAACCAACAGGCGGTTACCGATTTCTTTGCGGCAGAAAAACCAGATTACGTATTTCTTGCCGCAGCAAAGGTAGGTGGCATTGTAGCCAACAATACATACAGGGCCGATTTCCTCTACGAGAATTTAGCCATACAAAATAATGTGATCCACAATGCTTATGTAAATGGCGTTAAGAAACTCATGTTTTTGGGATCGAGCTGTATTTACCCAAAAATGGCGCCACAGCCTTTAAAAGAAGATTACCTTTTAACCGGAACTTTAGAGCACACCAATGAACCTTATGCGATTGCAAAAATTGCAGGGATTAAAATGTGCGATGCCTACCGCGATCAATATGGCTGTAATTTCATCTCAGTAATGCCAACAAATTTATATGGCTTTAATGACAATTATCACCCTCAAAATTCGCATGTTTTACCTGCTTTGATCCGCAAGGTACACGAGGCAAAAGCAAATAACGAAAAAGAGATTGTAGTTTGGGGATCAGGATCGCCCATGCGCGAATTTTTGTTCGCCGATGATCTGGCAGATGCCTGTTATTTCCTGATGCAAAACTACAACGAGCCGCATTTGATCAATGTTGGTACCGGGCACGACTTAACCATTAAAGACCTCGCTTTATTAATCAAAGACGTATTGGGCTTTGAAGGCGAATTGGTATTCGATGCAAGCAAACCCGATGGGACACCCCGTAAGTTGATGGACGTAAGCAAGCTTCACAATTTAGGCTGGAAACATCAAATAGAACTTCGCGAAGGTATTGCGCTGGCTTATCAGGATTTCGAAAGCCGTTACTAAATGAGTTTTACAATGGTGCGCAGGATGTTATTCTGCGCAATTTTATTTATGGCTTATTTTTTAGCGGCAGGATCATAAATGGCTACTGCTACCCGGCTGTCGGCACAGCCATAATATAAAAACCATTTCTCTTTGAAATAAACCAGCCCCTCGATAAAAACCGTGCCTGACGGGTATTGCCCGCTTTTTTCGAAAGGCGCAGTAGGTACAAAAAAAGGTTGATCAAGTCGCGCGATCACTTTTGAAGGATGCTTCATGTCGAACAACACCTGCCCGGCCGAATAGGTATTGGCTACATAATTGGTATCTCTTTCTGAATCACTCCTGTTTTTACCATTATATAAAACTAAAATACCTTTATCGGTTACAATTGCCGGCGGACCGCACTCGGTCAGGTCACTATCGAAATATTTTTTCCTGGGTTTCACAATTAAATCTAAATCTCCTTTTGCATTTAAAGCTGGCTCCCAATTGATAAGATCGACTGAGGTTGCAATATTCATGAAACGTTCACCCCAGTACATCATGTATTTGCCATTTATTTTCGCGATCACTTGTTTTCCATTTTCCACCTTGGTTACAATTGAACCGGATTTGCATTTGAGATTTTGAAATTTACCATTATAGGCGCTACTAAACGCAGGGCCGTGTTTGGTCCAGTGTTTTAAATCTTTGGAAGTGGCTACAGCCAGGCGGAATATATTTCTGTTCCATTGGGTATACAGCATTACGTACATACCCTCTGCGGTAACCGCAATTCGTGGATCTTCGCAACCGCCCGGCCATTCGTATGCTTTCTGATTGTCTTCATCAGGGTAGAGCACTGGCGCTGGATCCCGCTTCATTGTTATGCCATTGCTACTCTCAGCAATACCTATTCTGGAAGTACGCATGCCAATTCCATTGCCTGACCTATCTTCTCCGCGATAGAGCAGATATACCTTATTTTTGTATACAGCAGCAGCGGGATTAAATACATCGCCCGCTTCCCACGCTATTTTTTGTTTACTCATCGGGTCGAAGAAAACACTTTCAGCTTTTGGCGAAATAATGGGATTAACATTTTCCGGGCGTATAAATGGCCCTAACGCCCAATCGGAAAATTGGTTTTGGGCATTTGCCACAAAGGCCAGCGGAAGAGAAATAACAAGAAGGACAAAGCGTAAAGCAATTCTGTTCATAAAACTAAAATACCTAATTAATCTCGAAAACCGGTGATGATTTGGATTATCGCTAATTAAATCAATCCTACATAAATATTTTATTCAACCTTTTGTTTAAACGTCTCATTTTAACGGAGAATCTTATCCATCCATCATTCACAACTCAATTACCCATCCATCAGTGCCTCAAATATTTTTTATTATAGTCAAAATTGATATATTTGGCATTATAAATAAATTTTAACTATATGACTTTAGTTCAGCTAGAATATATTGTTGCTGTAGATACTTACAGAAGTTTTGTTACTGCAGCGGATAAATGTTTCGTAACGCAGCCTACCTTAAGTATGCAGGTACAAAAGCTGGAGGAATTGATCAGCGTTAAAATTTTCGACAGGAGTAAACAACCAGTAAGTCCGACCGAAATTGGTGCCCAGATTATTGCCCAGGCCAGGATTATTTTACAGGAAAGCGGAAAAATAAAAGAACTGATCAGCAGTCAGCAGCAGGATGTTTTAGGGGAATTAAGAATAGGTGTTATCCCAACTGTTGCACCATACCTGCTCCCCGAAGTAATTTCTGCCATGCTGGATAAATATCCCGAATTAAAACTTTTAATCTGGGAATATACCACCGAAGATATTATTCACCACCTCAAAACAGGTGTACTGGATTGTGGTATTTTAGCCACGCCACTTACCGACCCGAACATTACTGAAATCCCATTATATTACGAAAACTTTGTAAGCTATATCAGCAAAAATAGCAAGCTTTATAAAAAGAAGGCCGTTGATGCCGAAGACCTGAATGATGAAAACATCTGGCTTTTAAACGAAGGTCATTGTATGCGCAATCAGGTATTGAACATTTGCCGATCTACAAAAAACAACAGATTACAGGGACTGGAATACAATACAGGCAGTGTAGAAACCCTGGTTAGGATGGTCGATTTAAACGGTGGCGCAACATTATTGCCCGAGCTGGCCATAGCAGAATTAAATGCAAAGCAGACTAGTAAAATCCGACATTTTAAATCGCCTGAGCCTGTGCGCGAAATCAGCCTGGTAACCCATAAAAACTTTATTAAAAAGCGGATGCTTAATGCTTTAAAAGATGAAATTTTAGAAATTATCCCAAAAGCTATGAAGCAAAAAAAGAAAAAAGATATTGTTGGGATATAGATTGTATGGCTCACTCAGGAGGGGAATTGAGCACAGCAGACATGTGGGACTTTACCCACGCGATCGTCATGCTGAATTTATTTTACAAGTAGAAGTAGCATTTTCAATTGTCTTGTAGAGCTACTACGTGGTCAGCATCTTTCCTTCCAAATAAATAGAGCCTGAAATGAATTTACTGAGTAGCTTTCCGCTGCGCTACAGGTCAGGGTGACGGCAATTAATTAAAAGTATCTATACAAAGATTTATAAAGCCTCGGCAGTCAATCCCTTGTCTCTATCTACATGCTCAGCCAACTTATAGCCTGATGCCGCAGGGTTTTTATCCTCTAAAAAGATTAAAATAATTAATGAGATAATCGGTATCAAAAAAGAAATCAAAAACCAGAACCAAAAATTCCGGCCTGTTCGTTTAGCCAAAAAACCTGCAAGTAACTGTGGCGACAATAGTAGTCCGAGCACAATAGTGCCTACGATTATCTCTGGCATTTGTTATTGAATTAATCGATTACAGAAGTGCTAGCTTGCTTAAAGATCTTGTTTTTGCGCCGGAGGTGCAGATAACAATCCTTTAATATCGCTCTCTACTTCCTCTTCTTCGCCTTTTTTCTTTTTCTTATTTTTTGCTTTTAAACCTTTACCGCTTAAACGTTCCTCAATGATTTTATCGTACTCGGTTTGTTGCTCTGGTCTTAAAACATTGCGGATATTTTTTGAGGTTTCGTTCTGTAGTTTGTAGAACTTATCTACATCCTCTTCGCGTGAGTTGCCTGCCTGCTGTCTTTTTATTAAATCAGCCTGTTCTTTTGCTTGATTATAGGTAAAGCTGTAAATTACGCTTTTTTGGGTTCCATTTAATTTTAATCGCTTATCCAGATCCTCCACATTCTTCTGTGCAATTTCCCCTGGAGTAGGTACTTTATTTTGCTGTGCACGCACCAATCCATTTACACCAACAATAATTAAAAATAAAATTACAAGCCTTTTCATTTCGAACATTTTATATCTGCGAAGTTACTTAATTATCTTAAAACAAGAAAGTCCCGATTTGCATCAGGACTTTCTTAAATTTTGTTGAATGTTTAGCTTATAAAGCTTTTTTGTAAAGCTCAGCAACTGCATCCCAGTTAACTACGTTCCAAATTGCCGCTAAATAATCAGGGCGTTTGTTCTGGTATTTTAAATAGTATGCATGCTCCCAAACATCGATACCTAAAATTGGCGTTCCTTTAACTTCAGCAACATCCATTAAAGGGTTATCCTGGTTTGGTGTAGAAGAAACCTGAAGTTTTTTATCAGCACCTACTGATAACCAGGCCCAGCCAGAACCAAAACGGGTAGCACCAGCTTCTTGTAATTTAGTTTTAAGATCAGCAAACGAACCAAAAGTTTCGTTAATTGCTTTAGCTAAATCGCCAGTTGGCTCACCACCTTTATTTGGGCCTAAAATGTTCCAGAATAAAGAGTGATTATAGTGACCTCCACCGTTGTTTCTCACAGCAGCTGGGAATTTTGAAATGTTTTTTACAATTTCCTCGATGCTAGAAGTCGCTTCCGGCTTACCTTCTAAAGCTTTATTTAGGTTGGTAACGTAAGCCTGATGGTGTTTATCATGGTGGATTTCCATGGTAGTTTTATCAATATGCGGTTCTAATGCATCGGTTGCGTAATGTAACGCAGGTAATTCAAAAGCCATAATGTTCTATGTTTAAAGATTTAAAAATGTTTCTTGTAGCAAATATAACATTAGAACGTTAAGATTTGTTCATGTTATTATCATCAAATCGTTTTCTGCGCTGCTGTTGTAAAGTTGGAAGGGCTAAAAGTTGTAAGGTTCAGGATGATAGCCCAAGAGTTTTAAAGAAAAAATTCACTTTTAGTCAGTAGTTGACGGTCGATAGTAAAATAGTTCGTTTCCCTACGAACTATAAACCATGAGCCATTAATTCATCTCTTCTACCTTTTCTTTGCAAAAAAATCCCGCATCAATATTGCACATTCCTCTGCCATTATCCCTCCTTTTAACACCGTTTTGGGATGCAGCAGATTGGCGTTTTTGGAGATAAAGCCTCTCTTTTCTTCTCTAGCACCATACACAATGCGGCCAATCTGTGTCCAATAACTTGCACCGGCACACATTACACAAGGCTCGATGGTTACATATAAGGTGCAATCCCTTAAATATTTCCCGCCTATCGTTTGCGCTGCAGAGGTAAACGCCTGCATTTCTGCATGTGCAGTAACATCATTAAAGCGCTCAGTTAAATTGTAGCCACGACCAATAATCCTGTTTTTACTAACCACTATTGCGCCGATGGGAATTTCATCCTCAGCCAAAGCTTTTTTTGCCTCTTCCAAAGCCAATTTCATATAATGGATATCCTCTTCTTCAGGGTCGGTATTTTCGAAGTTGTAAAAACTCATGGAGCAAATATAGGCTAAGACTTCCTAAGTTTCTAAAGGTAACAGTCAAGCGAAACTTCTGAAGTCTTTAGGTAAATTTCTGATTTGGTTTTTGGAGCACAGTTACAGTGCTAATCGGTTACCTCAGTCCTGCTCGTTCAAAGTCCTCATTCGTGCCTCACTCCGGTCTTTTCACTTCAATCAGGGCTATTTTCCCGCAGATCGGCGCTGATGAAAGCCGCAGAATTTAACATTTTAATTGCTTAGAAATCTGCGTCGATCCACGTGTCTTATCTTTTTAAATCTGCGGGAAAATGGGAAGTATGCGTACTAAACCAATTTACTCCCATTGGGAACTTTACTCTGTACGGCAGTCAATACGATATCACCGTTCTCGTCAGCAAAACCGGTTACCAAAAATTCGGACATAAATTTTCCGATCTGTTTTTTAGGGAAGTTGATCACCCCTACAATCTGTTTACCAGGTAATTCTTCCAAAGAATAATGTTTGGTAATCTGCGCACTGCTCATTTTAATACCGAATTCGCCAAAGTCTACCTTAACTTTATAGGCAGGCCGTCGGGCTTCAGGAAATTCGAAAGCCTCTAAAATGGTACCCACCCTCAGTTCTACCTTTTCGAAATCATTCCAGGTTATCTGTTCCATAACTTAATTTTAATGTAACGGCAAAAATATAAATTATTAAAATTATTTCGACCGCAGTTTAAATTAGTGCGAACATTCAATTCAACCGATTGCATTAAATGAAATAGATTTTATAAAAAATTTGCGTTTTATATTTTAAGCACTATCTTTATGCAACCGTTTGCATAACCAAATATTAAAATAATTTAAAACCATGTATTTATTAGGGATTGATTTAGGAACCTCATCTATAAAAGTTGCAGTTGTTGATGTAGCTACACAGAAAAACATTGCAACAGCACAATACCCGGAAGAGGAAACAGCAATTAAATCTTTGCAATCGGGCTGGGCAGAACAATCACCTGATGATTGGTGGCAAAATGTTCAGCAAGCCATTCTCAAATTAAATTCGACAGGCTTATTTAATCCTAAAGAAATTAAAGCCATTGGCATTGCTTATCAGATGCACGGGTTAGTTGTTGTAGATAAAGACCAAAACGTACTGCGTGATAGTATTATTTGGTGCGACAGCAGGGCAGTAGAGCTAGGCAATAGCGCTTTTGAGGCCATTGGAGAGGAGAAATCATTAAAATACTTGTTAAACTCTCCGGGAAACTTTACAGCTTCAAAATTAGCTTGGGTAAAAGCAAATGAGCCAGAGATTTATAACCGCATCGATAAAATAATGCTGCCGGGCGATTTCATCGCAATGAAATTAACAGGAGAAATTACAACAAGTATTTCTGCATTATCTGAAGGCATTTTCTGGGATTTTGAAAATCATGAAATTTCCAAAGATGTGATGGATTATTACGGAATCACAGGCAACGTTATTCCGCAGGTGAAAGCTTTATTTTCCGAGCACGGCTATTTAAAGGCCGATGTTGCCGAGTCCATTGGGCTATCAGCCGGTATCCCGGTAGCTTATAAATCTGGCGATCAGCCCAACAATGCACTTTCTTTAAATGTATTAAAGCCAGGAGAAGTTGCGGCAACGGCCGGAACATCAGGTGTAATTTACGGGGTAAGCAACGATCTTACCTACGATAAACAATCGAGGGTGAATACCTTTGCCCACGTAACGTATTCAGAAGAGAAAAAACACACCGGCGTTTTACTTTGTATCAATGGCACTGGCAGCATGTACCGTTGGGCAAAATACAATTTCGCACCACAGTCTACATATCCTGAACTGAATAACCTGGCATTAAAAGCGCCAATAGGTAGCAATGGCTTAAAAGTGCTCCCCTTCGGAAATGGTGCCGAGCGGATGTTAAACAACAAATATACTGGCGCCCAGTTGTTAGGCATCGACCTAAACCTCCATAATCAATCAGATATTTTTAGGGCAGTACAAGAAGGGATTGCCTTTTCTTTCCGCTACGGATTGGATATTATGAGAGAAAACGGCATGAAACCTAAAGTAATCCGCGCTGGGAGGGCCAACCTCTTTTTAAGTGATGTATTTGCACAAACTTTTGTCGACGTTACTGGCATTCCGGTAGAACTTTACGAAAACGACGGTAGTGTAGGCGCAGCCTTAGGTGCCGGGATAGGGGCTGGGATTTTCAAAAACGCAGAAGAAGCTTTTAACAACCACGAAGTAATTAAAACTTTAATCCCGCAACATTCGGCAGCATACGAACCCATTTATCAGGATTGGAAAAAAATATTAGAGAAACAATTAGCAATTGGTTAATGATTGATCGTACATAGCGAGACCGACTATGAACTATTGACCAACAGACCACCAACCAAAAAACAAAATAACATGACAAAAGTAGTAACAGGAGCAAAAGAATTTTTTAAGGGCATTGAGCAGATCAAGTTTGAAGGCCTGGGCAGTGACAATCCATTAGCATTTAGATGGTATGATGCCAACAAAGTAGTAGCGGGCAAAACCATGAACGAGCATTTTAAATTTGCCTGCGCCTATTGGCATTCATTTAATGGCAATGGTGCAGATCCGTTTGGTGGCGCAACGCACATTTTCCCTTGGGATGAAAAAAAAGATGCAGTAGAAAGGGCAAAAGACAAAATGGACGCGGCATTTGAATTTATCACTAAAATGCAGATTCCTTATTATTGTTTCCATGATGTGGATGTGGTAGATTATAGCGACGATATTGCTGAAAACGAGCGCAGATTACAGGCCCTTGTTGAATATGCCAAGCAAAAACAAGCAGACAGCGGAGTAAAATTACTTTGGGGAACAGCGAATTTATTCAGCCATAAGCGCTACATGAACGGTGCATCTACCAATCCCGATTTCCATGTGCTGGCACACGGAGCTGCACAGGTTAAAGCTGCTTTAGATGCTACCATTGCACTTGGTGGCGAAAATTATGTGTTCTGGGGAGGAAGAGAAGGCTATATGAGTTTATTGAACACCAACATGAAACGTGAGCAGGAACACTTGGCAAAATTCTTACATACCGCTAAAGACTATGCACGCAAACAGGGCTTCAAAGGAACATTCTTCATCGAACCGAAACCATGTGAGCCCTCTAAACATCAATATGATTACGATGCGGCAACAGTAAAAGGCTTTTTACAACAATATGATCTGCTCGCCGATTTCAAATTAAATTTAGAAGTTAACCACGCTACCTTGGCCGGCCATACTTTCCAGCATGAATTACAGGTTGCAGTAGATAACGGCTTATTAGGCTCTATCGACGCAAACCGTGGCGATTACCAAAATGGCTGGGATACCGATCAGTTCCCGAACGATATTAACGAATTAACGGAAACGATGTTGATCATTTTAGAAGGTGGTGGCTTACAGGGTGGGGGTGTAAACTTCGATGCGAAAATCCGCCGTAACTCTACAGACCCCAAAGACCTTTTCTATGCACACGTTGGTGGCATGGATATCTTTGCAAGGGCATTAATTACTGCAGATGCCATTCTTCAAAAATCTGATTACAAAAAAATAAGAACAGACCGCTACGCTTCATTTGATAGCGGAAAGGGTGCCGAATTTGAACAAGGCAAACTAAGTTTAGAAGATTTGAGAAATTACGCTGCAGAAAACGGCGAACCAGAGGTACGCAGCGGAAAGCAAGAATACCTGGAAAACTTAATTAACAGGTATATTTAATTTATTTTTATAAATGTAATCTCAGTGGTCTGTGTCTTCACAGACCACTGGCATTTGATTTAATTAGCATGATCTGTGGAGAACACAGGCCATGTATGAGAAGCGGGGTGACCTCCATTAATTTAAACCCATCCCGGTAGCGTGTTGAAAGTAGAATAGCTGTTAATTTTTAGCAGCCCAAATTAATAAACGTTACTTTAACACTTTTTAATTCAAAAAAAAGCAGAGATTAATTTATGATTTTACTACATTTAGATTTCTAAACCAAATAACCACTATTATATTAATGAAAAACAATTTATTGGACACGAAGGATTACATTGTATTTGCGGTGTACTTCGTTATTGTGGCTGCTTACGGTCTGTACATCTACAATAAGAAAAAATCCGCATCCACAGGCTCAAAAGATTATTTCTTAGCTGAAGGTTCACTTACATGGTGGGCAATCGGTGCATCTTTAATTGCATCGAATATTTCTGCGGAACAGTTTATCGGCATGAGCGGATCGGGCTTTAAGATGGGATTGGCAATTGCAACTTACGAGTGGATGGCTGCCCTTACCCTGGTTATTGTTGCTGTTTTTTTTATTCCGGTTTACCTGAAAAACAAGATCGCCACAATGCCGCAGTTTTTACACCAACGCTACAACGGAACCGTTGCCATGATTATGGCTGTGTTCTGGTTATTGTTGTATGTAGTGGTAAACTTAACATCAATTCTTTATTTAGGTGCTTTAGCGGTTAGCAGTATCTCTGGATTCGATTTAAAGTTCTGTATGTATGCTATTGCGGCTTTCGCCATTATAATTACACTGGGCGGAATGAAAGTAATCGGTTATACCGATGTTATTCAGGTATTTTTCTTAATCTTGGGTGGCTTGGCCACAACATACCTGGCATTAAACCTGGTTTCTACCCATTACGGAACCTCAGGTATTTTTGAAGGTTATAGCCTGATGACCTCAAAAGCGTCTGAACACTTCCACATGATCTTAAAACCTGATAATGAGAATTATATCGACTTACCAGGATTAAGCGTATTGGTAGGTGGTATGTGGATTGTAAACCTGAACTATTGGGGCTGTAATCAATACATCACGCAACGTGCTTTAGGCGCGGATTTAAAAACTGCCCGTGGGGGTATTTTGTTTGCTGCTTTCTTAAAGTTATTAATGCCAATTATTGTGGTATTGCCAGGTATTGCAGCTTATGTACTGTATAAAGATGGAGCTTTCCAATCGGAAATGCTGCAGGATGGCGCTGTTAATCCAGACCGTGCTTACCCGGTACTGTTAAACTTATTACCTGCCGGATTAAAAGGTTTATCGTTTGCAGCATTAACTGCAGCGGTTGTAGCCTCATTGGCAGGTAAAGCAAACAGTATTGCAACCATTTTCACACTAGATATTTACAAAAAAGTATTAAAAACCGATGCTTCTGAAAAGAACCTCGTTTTTACAGGTAAAATTGCGGTAGTTGTAGCCATGGTGTTGGGTGTTATTATTGCACCATACTTAGGTATCGATAAAAAAGGTGGATTCCAATATATCCAAGAGTATACAGGCTTTGTTTCTCCAGGTATATTTGCCATGTTTATTCTGGGTTTCTTCTGGAAAAGAGCCACCTCAAATGCAGCACTTTTTGCAACAATTGGTGGTTTCGGATTATCATTGTTGTTAAAGGTTCTTCCTACATGGACCGATCTTTCCTGGTTATCGGGAGTAGGCTTCTCGGTTAAAAATGCAACTGGCATTTACGAAATCCCTTTCTTAGATAGAATGGGGATTGTATTCGTATTCTGTATTATCGGTATGGTAATTATCAGCTTGTTCGAAAACAAAAACGGTGTTAATCCAAAAGGACTGGAAATTGATTCGAAAATGTTCAAAACTACAACAGGTTTCGCTGTTGGTTCTTTGATTATTATCGGTTTATTGGTAGCCCTTTACAGTATCTACTGGTAGAAGATATCTTTTTATTATAATTTCTAAAGCTTTTCTGGAAACAGGAAAGCTTTTTTTGTTTTAATACAAATTGATCACTTTCACCAGGCAATTATTTTTTTTAAAAGCTTATTTGAGCAAATTATAAAAGCGCTTTTTTTTTGGAAAGCAGATACAGCAGCATTGGTTAATGACTGCCCAGCTCTCCGCTACTTCCGATGAAAAATCGGAACCACTCCGATCAGGTTTAGGAGGCAAAGAAGCTGGTACTATTTGAGGTTGCAGGGCGTAGGAAATTGCGCTATAAGATCAAAACCATTAATAGTTGTAGAAACTCGTCCAAATTAGCCCTGATTGAAGTGTAAAGCCCGGAACCCGATCCTTCATCGGGTGAGGACTTGCAACGGAAAGCAGGAATGCTGTAACCGACTAGCACTACAATTGCGCTTCAAAAAAAACTATTTTAAAACCCTTGACTTTCAATCTAACAATTGTATAAGTTATTTTATCTATACCATTAGTTTAGTTCGTGGAGACACGAACCAAGGCATTTGATGAAAATTCTGGACAGCATGACGACCTGTAGGTTTTGAATAATTACTGCGAACAAGGCCCGTCAGGGATTTCTTTACTGATTTTAAGCACTTTCATCACCACCAGGGTAGAATCGAAATCAGGTGAAACGTTAGCAGTATCAGACTTTGCGAAATAACCTTCTAATTCTACATATACTGGCTCGTAAGGCTTTTCGAATCCCAGGTTACTGTAAGAGAGCTCTAAATTTTTTACACTGTCTTTAACCCAATACTCACGTCCATCTTCACATAAGGTAAAAGACTTCATTTCAGGGCCAAAACTATACAAACCTTTAACCGTTTTCAGGTTACTTTTTTCTCCCTCGGCTTTATCGTTCCTACAAGCTGTAGCGGCTACGCCAAGGAGCACAACAAATACAATTGCTTGTTTAAATAACTTCATTTTATATAGTTTGATTAATTTGATCTATCTTTTTAACACTTAAATTGGATGACAAAGCAGATGCCAAAAATGAGAAGATGCCTACTGTAACAAAAACTAAAACAAAATCCTTCCATTTTAATCCGATCGGATAAGAACTTACCAGCGTTTTATTTACCTCATCACCCATTTTGATAAAACCATAAGTGTGCTGAAAATAATAAAATATAAGGCCGATAATTAAGCCCAGCACACAGCCAGACATGGTGATCATCATTCCCTCAAATAAAAATATTCGTTTGATTAATTTCTTGCCTGCACCTAAACTGCTCAGAATGGCCACATCCTTCACTTTATCGATTACTAACATGGTTAACGACCCTATGATATTAAATATAGCAATAATCAGGATAAAAGTAAGAATAATATATACCGCCCATTTTTCGGTATTTAAAATGTGGTAGAGTGACTTATTTTGTTCGGCCTGATTTCTGACTTCATATTCCTCACCAGCTTTTTCAATTACCTCTTTTTGAAAATCGTCTACATCAACACCGGGCTGGAGATTGATCTCTATTGCAGACACATTTTTTTCTTCACCTAAAAGTTCTCGGGCAAAATTCAATGGCACTATAATGCCATTATCGAAATCTTGTTGTACTTCAAAAACACCACTTACCCGAATGTTCTTTACCACAAAATCGTCGGCAGGGTTTAAGCTGTTTGCAGCGATATCTTTCTTTGGCGAAAAAATTTCCAGCTCTGTAAAGGGATCGACAGTATTTACGGCCAGATAACTCTGCAGGGCAGAACCAATTACTGCATTATCGCCGCTTCTGTTGTGCAGGATAAAATGGCCTTCTTTTATGGTACTATCTAATTTTGTGTTCTTTAAATAGTCTAAACTTACGCCCTTAACCATTCCAACAGCTTGTTTGTTGTTGTATTTTAATAAAGCATTTTCTTGTAGCACCTCGGTAAAGGCGGCAACATCTTTATTTCTTCTGAGCTGATTAAAATAGCCTGTGTTCGGATCAAAAGTTTTCCCCTTAGCCGGTGTAATGGCAATTTGTGGGGTAATAGTATCGAACATATTCAATACTACTGTTTCTAAACCGTTAAATACCGAAAGGATAATAATCAGCGCAGCGCTACCCACCATTACACCTACCATCGATATGCCCGATATCAGGTTAATGGCATTGGTAGATTTTTTGGCAAAAAGATACCTTTTGGCAATATAAAACGATGTATTCACAGCGGCAAAGATAAATAAAAGGTTGAGGGTTTTAAGGTTAAAGGCCCCAGTTTGTAAAGCCTTTAACAATTATGAACCTTTAATCCTGCTAAAAAAATGGATTATGTTGTTTTTCAAAACCAATGCTTGTAGCTGGTCCATGGCCAGGATAAACTTTGGTTTCATCAGGTAAGACAAAAAGTCTATCGGAAATGTTTTGGATTAATTGCTGATGGTTACCTCCGGGCAGATCGGTACGGCCAATACTTCCATAAAAAAGCACATCACCTCCTATTAAAATATGATCGGCTGCATTGTAAAAACACAGATGGGCCGGCGAATGCCCAGGAGCAAAAATTAAGGTCAGTGTACTGTTACCAAAAGAAATAGTCCCTTTTTCGGGCAAAAAGGTATCGGGCAGAGGAGATACATCATAACGGGTAAAACCCATTGATGGTGCATAACCGGGAACAGCATTTAAAATTGGCAATTCGCCTGCATGAAACTGTGGTTTTAAGCCATACGTTTCGAACACAAATTTATTGCCGAAAACATGATCGAGATGACAATGTGTATTGAGTAATAAAACAGGTTTTAATCCTTCATTTTTAATGAAAGTCACCAATTCATTTTGCTCAAAACCTTCGTACATGCCAGGGTCGATAATGATACATTCTTTGGTTTCATCATAAAGCACATAGGTATTTTCGCTGTAGGCGTTAAATGTGAAGGTTTTTACTGTAATCATAAAATTTTAGAAAAAATCCTGTTTTCAAAAGCAGGATGACAAAATAATAAATTAATTTTTCCACCTAAAGGTAGAAATCAGGGTATCGATATCCTTTTTAATAAATTTAACAACGGGTTCAATAGAGTCGTATTGTGGGCGTTCATTAAAATATAAAGCTCCTCTAAAATAATGTTTGGCACTATCGGTTAAAAAAAACTGAACTGATGATGCGGTATTCCCCTCTATGGCGTAATAAATGCCATAAACTTTATGATCAGGGTAATTGATGAGCCTTTGATCAATCGCACTGGCTTTTATGGTATGTTTAAAAGCCAGTTTTCGGGCATCCTCTACCATTTCATCATATTCACCTTTACCCGAAATATCGTAATACGTTAAATGCAAAAAGCCGTTAAACTGCTTAAAGTGTAAATTGTACCAGTTCTTTTGGGCATCGCGGCTTTGATCTTGTTCTACCGCAGCATAAGTTGGATATTTAAAAGTAAAAGGGACAGGCTCGGTAAATACAGTATAATCTTTTTTAGGAAATACGATCCTGTAATAAGCTTTTGGCTTTGGGCTATAATCGTGGTTCTGACAAGCTGTTATAAACAAAAGCAGCACAAAGGGAAAGCAGATCAGTTGTTTTATTTTCATAACATTTTATCAAAGATTGCGTCGTCGTTCTTACCTGCAATGACGATAAGTTAAATTATTTATTCCAGATTGCCCAAGCTTTTTCTGCTTGTTTGTAGAGCATTTCCAAACCGTTTTTAATTGCTGCACCGCGCTCGGCAGCTTTAACCAAAAATGCCGTCTCCAGCGGATTGTACACTAAATCGTAAGCTAAATACCCTGGCCCAACTAAACTGTAATCAATTTCGGGAAAGGCATCTACATTTGGCAACATCCCCAGGGGCGTAGTATTGATCAATAACTGGTGTGAGGCTAAGATCTCTGGCGTAACTTCCGAATATAGAATAGCACCCTTAACAGCCGTTCGTACCACAACCTGATATTGGATATTTAATTTCTCTAAGACGTACTTTACCGCTTTCGCGGCCCCACCATCGCCAAAAACCAGTGCTTTTGTGTGTTGCGGCCCCAACAAGGGCTTTAGCGATTCTTCAAAGCCATATGCATCGGTGTTATAGCCTTTTAAATAATTTTTATCTTCAAAACTCTTGATCGAAATACAGTTTACGGCACCAATTTTTTCCGCAGCTTCGTCTACTTCGTTTAAATAGCAAAGCACGTTAACTTTATGCGGAATCGTAACATTAAGCCCACAAAGTGATGGATTTTCACTTAGCAGATCGGGCAGTGATTTAATATCGGCAATAGGAAAAAGCTCATATTGATGATCGGCTATGCCCTCATTTTGAAATTTTTCTGTGAAATATTTTTTCGAGAAAGAATGAGAAAGTGGGTATCCGATTAAGCCGTATGTTTTCATATTGATATAACAAGCAAACCTTACAAGTTTTTGAAACCTGTAAGGTTTATTTAACTATGCACCCCGCAATAGCGGGTTGAGTTATTTAGTTTGGTTCAGGAAATAATCAAAGGTATCTCCCCGTAAACCTAAACGGATAGTTTCTAAAGGAATTACTTCTGCAGGAGCAATATTACCAAGGTTTACATTGCTACCGATTAATTTAATAAACCAAACTTGCTGTTCTTTTTGAGGTGCTTCCCAAATAATGGTTTCTTCAGGAATCTGGGTTAAAATTTCATCAACCAATCCTTCACGTACTTCACCGCTCCCACGGTAAATACCTACATTACCGCCTTCGCGGGCTTCGGCAATTACTTTCCACGATCCCGCCTCAATTTCGGCCTGCATTAATTTAATCCACTTATATGGGGCAAATATTTTAGCGGCATCTTTACTTCCAACCTCCGAAATAACGGTTACCTGTTTAGAAAGTTCTCGGATAAACTCACACTTTTTATCATGCTCAATTTCAATAGAACCATCAGAAACCTCTGCAAATTCCATTCCGTACTGATCTAAAACACGTTGATAATCTGAAAACTGGTCGCGGATGATAAAGGCCTCAAATAACGTTCCTCCGAAATAGGTAGGAATGCCTGCACTTTTATATAAAGCTAATTTTTCTTTAAGGTTTGGTGTTACGTGTGATGTTGCCCAACCTAATTTTACGATATCTGTATGTACGCCGGCAACTTCAATAAAATCTTCAACCTGGCGTAGGCTCAATCCCTTATCCATAACCATTGTTAAGCCTTTTTGGCGTGGTTTAGCTGGACGTTCGGGAACGTTTAATAATGGATAATTCATATGCGTACAAAAGTGAAAAAAATTTTGAGATTTATTTGTTAAATTTTTCTCACAAGGTCGTTACCTAATATATCTGTTTATAACGTTCAAAATGGCACTATTATCCTGCAATTGTGGCAAATATTCAAATAAAATATAGTGTTTATCGGGGTCAGTTGTTAAAGCCGTTTCCAAATACCCCAGCGCATCGCTATAATTCCCCTGGGCAAAAAGATAGGCTACCATTCGGTAATATAGTTCTGCCGCTTCCGGATTATTCTTGATCGCTTCTGCCATCGTTTCCGATGCTTCCAGCAATTTTCCCTGCTCGTAAAGCACTGTACTAAAATCCAACCAGGCTTCAATATCCACAGGATTAAACTCCAATACCTTTTCGTAAGCTTCGATCGATTCGTCAATCTGGCCTAATTTATAATAAGCATCGGCCATTGCAAACCAGAAATCAGGGTTCTCGGCCTCTAAATCTATTGCTTTTTTATAAAAATGCAACGATTCGAAATAACGTTCTTCAAAATTCAGCGTAACACCGATCCCAAACCAGGCATCTGCCATTTTGGGATCCATTTTTACCGATTTTTTATAATAAGAACGGGCTTCGTCCATTTTCTCCAGTTTCTCGTAACATTCGCCAATGGCACAATAAGTATCGGCATTAGGCTGTTCGTATTCGAAAGTCTGTTTATAAACCTCTATCGCCTCGTCATATTTATCGAGCTGAACCAGCGCATTACCTTTATTGAAATACGCAGAGCTAAAATCTTCTTTGATCAGGATCGCATAATCGTAAGCATCGATCGCTTTTTCGAAAAGGTTCAACTTATGGAAACTGTTGCCCAAATTATACCATGCCGCATAAGAATACGGATCGGTATCGATGTATTGCTGATAAAACTTGATACTTTCTTCTTGTTTATCTAACACATCGTAACAGAAAGCCAGCTCATATAAACCATCCTGGTTCTCCATATTCTGCTCTAAACTGAGCTTAATATAGGTAATAGCGCTTTCATAATCGCTCATGCTCTGGTAAACATAAGCCATCTGTAATAAAATCTCATCAGTACTCTCGGCCAGCCCCAAAGCCTTTTCATAATTTTCCAAAGCCTCGTCAAAACGTTCGGTATTTTGAAAAATATTACCGCGGAGCAAATAAATATCTGGTTCTGACGGTTCTAAAAGCTCGGCCTTTTGCAAGGCAATAAAAGCCTTTTCGTTGTTGTTGGTTAAAATGTAAAGATGAGCTTGTTTGATTAAAAACACTGTTGCATAAGGGTGCTGACTGATTGCAAAATCAACAACCTGCAAAGCTTTGACCGGATCATTTTTCTCAATGTAGAAATCTACAATGTATTCGAATGCCCCTGCATCGAAGAAATACTGATCCTGGTTGCGGAGCATTTCTTCGTAACGTTCTACCGAGCGTTGTGCATCTTCGTTGGATTCAAAAAAGAATTCTTCTTCCATATATTATACTATTAAAGAACCGTGCCAATTAGCAGAAAAACACATTATAAGTTTACAAGTTTTAATTATCCATTTTTAAAATAATTATTAACATCAATCGGTTAAAACAGCGTAAATAGCTGACTACAAAGCGTATTGACTGTGATTAAGATGTGTGGATAATCTATAGATTTTTTGCAACATCGCGGTTCCTTTTCCCTTCTTTGACAAAAATACTATAAATTTATGGCATATACGTAATTAAGAAGTCATGAAAGGATTAGTCATTTTTGCCCTGTTTTTACTAGGTTTTGCTACAAATATCTTTGCGCAAAGCGATGAAGAAAGTGATATCAAAAAAACTATAAATAACCTTTTTACCGGTATGAAGACTGGAGACAGCACTTTAACCCGAACTGCGTTTGCACCAGCAGCAATTATGCAAACCATTACGAACAAAGAAGGTAAAACGGGTATACGTACAGAATCTGTTAACGACTTTATCAAATTTATCGGCACTCCACACCAGGAAAAATATGATGAGCGTATTGTGTTTACCAAAATATTAATCGATGGTCCTTTGGCTTCTGTTTGGACAGACTATAAATTTTACCTGGGCGAAAAATTTAGTCATTGTGGGGTTAATTCCTTTCAGTTGGTAAAAGGAGATAAGGGCTGGCAAATTGTTTATATCATTGATACCAGGAGAAAAGAGGGATGTAATTAATGGTATTTATTTAAATTAGATATTGAGCCAAGGGATTCGGTTTTAAGTCTCTCAAGGTTTCAACAAGTTTAATATCAAAATAATTAGCAATTATAAGTGCTTCTTTTTTACCTTGCTTAAGCTTGATAACGCCCTTATCAATATCGAAAATATTCGGTATAGGATATGATATTCTTGTCATTGCCATTTTATCAATATCAAATATTATTTCTTCGGCTCTTTTATTAACCCAGAATAAAATTTTGCAGGGAGGAGTTATAATTACGATCTGTGTTTTACTAACGGTCACCAAAGTGGAGGTTGAGCTTATCGTTTTAGCGCGGGGCAAAATATGCCATTTCTGAATGTAAATAGTGAACAAGGCGAATACTATTTCGCTGAGGAAATATTCAAATCCAAATCCCTTATTCCCCCGAAAATAAATAAGGATGGAGTATGCTATGAAAACTATCAATCCAAAAATGGTGACCCGAACCATGCGTTTCTGGTCTTTTTCCAATAAATCAATTAAAAATGGAACAACGGAATATTGCATATAAAATTAAAGATTGAAATATACGCATAATCAGCCCGTGGTTTATGGGATTGGAAATGTTTTTTGGAAAGCCGATTTCTGTAGTTGGGTTATTGTTAGTTGATCTTTATAATAAAGTCACAATTTTGAACCATGAGCTGTCGTTACGATTCGCAATTTGCAGCGATGATAAAAAAAAGGGTTGATTTGTAAACCTGATCAACCCTTTTAAAAATGAGATAAGTTGTTATTCTTTTTCCAGATCAGCTGCGCCTTTTTTAAATAATTCGGCCTGTTTGCTCAGCTTTGTTTTAGCCTCTCCGCTTATTGCGGCAGCCTGTTGTGTTTTAGCCTGCGCAGCTGCAGTATAAGCACCCGCAAGTTGCTTGTTTAAATAGGTCTGTAATTTTAATCTTTCAATGGCGCCACCAATGTTCGCAATACCTTTTTCGGTAACTACAGGATTATTGTTGGCCCTCAGGTACTGAAAATACTGGCCAACTACTGCAAAAACACTATTCCTGTCGCCTGTAAGCATAATGTTATCATAAAATGCCTGATACTCATCTTTTGGTTCGTTGATATATAATGTTGCAATAGAAGGTGCTATATGTGCTTTCGTATCTTCATCTAACGATGCTAAAGCGGCAATGCTTTCTTGCGGTGCAAGTTTGGCCAAACCATCAATACCGGCAGCAATTACCTTGTACGACCTATCCTTTAAGCTTTCTAACACTAAAGTTTTATAAGCTTGATCGCCAGTTTCAGCTAATTTCACAATTGCAGCTGATCTTGCTTCGGTATTTTTATCTGTTTTGGCAATCTGAAGTAAAACCGGTAAAGCTGCTGCTTTAATCTGAGCATCGTCCAGGTTAATGCCATTAATGCTTAAAGCGCGTAGATCAGCAGATTTATCCTTTAAACCTTCTAGCAACACCAGCTGGCCGCTTTTGGCTTTACTCTGCATAATAAATTGCAGGGCTTCGATTCTATTGGCATAACTAGGTGCGTTTTTGTATTGAAAATAATAGTTTTCAGCAGTTTTATTATCGTTGGTTTCTCCAACTAAAATTTTATCTACATCAAAATCGATTAAATCGGGTTTAGCACTTACCTCGAAACTAAAGTTCTGCTCACGGCTATTGATCAGGATTTCTTTTCTGATTTTTTTGCCGCCTGCATAAATATCAATTTTGATCGGCAGTGTAAAGGTCTGCACGCTTGCATCTTGTGTTTGTTTAACTTTAATTGTTGCCTTGCCGTTTTCGTAACCATAATCGATACTTAAAACCGGATGGCCACCATTGTAATACCACTGATTAAAATAAGGGCTCCAGTCTTTTCCGGTAATCTCTTCCATAGCCAAACGCAATTGATGTGTTTCGCCATTTTTAAAGGCATTGGTGGTGAGGTAACGGTTAAGTGATTTGTAAAAAGCGGCATCGCCCATTTGATTTTTTAGGGCATATAAAATAATCGATCCTTTAGCATAGCTGATGTTATCGAACATATCTTCCTTGTCGCCATAATAAAAGCGGGCTAAAACAGGGCTTTCTCCTTTTTTGGTCGATCCTAAGTAAGATTGTAATTTATCGTAACGTGATTTGTCTTCTGCATCTTGCCCGGCATCGTGTCCATGCCAGATCACTTCGCCAAAGGTGGCAAAAGATTCGTTCATGGTTAAGTTGGACCACGACTCTGCGGTTACATAATCGCCAAACCATTGGTGAAAAAGTTCATGTGCAATGGTTCCTTCTTCATTTTCATCTAATAACTCACGATCTGTTTTTTGTACCTGCTCGCCATGTAAAGTAGCCGTAGTATTTTCCATTGCGCCCGAAACGTAATCTCTGGCCACCACCTGCGCATATTTGTTCCATGGATAATCTACTCCTAATAAATTGCTGTAAAACTGGATCATATCAGGCGTTTTGCCAAAAATCTGTTTGGCATATGGCGCAAATTTTGGCTCTAGGTAATAACTTACTTCTTTACCTTTATAGGTATCTTTTGTGATTTTGAATTCGCCCACTGCCATCATAAATAAATATGGCGAATGTGGCAGATCCATTTTCCAGGTATCGGTCCTTGTTCCATCTGCATTGGCTTTCTGGCTCACCAGTTTTCCGTTAGAAAGCGTTGTGTATTTCGATTTTACCGTTATCGAAATCTCTTCGGTAGTTTTCTGATCAGGTTTATCAATAGTTGGAAACCATGCCGAAGACGATTCTGTTTCACCTTGGGTCCAGATCTGTGTTGGTTTATTTTTATCGGTACCATCTGGGTTGATAAAATATAAACCTTTAGCATCGGTTATGGCCGCACTCCCTTTTACTTTCAATTCATCGGGTTTAGCGGTGTAAGCAATATACACCGTATACTTTTCGGTATTAGTGTACTTTTTATTTAGGGTAATGTAAAGCTTATTATCTTTATAAACATATTTAAGCGGGGTATTTCCTTTTGCACCAACTAATGCAATGGTTTTAATATCCATGCCCTGTGCATCTAGGGTTAAAGAATCGGTAGGATAAAAATGAGGTTTTAAAGTAACCCATTCTTTACCGTACAGGTATCGCTTTGCATAATCAAAAGATACATCGAGTTTGGTATGCACCAGATCGTTAACTTTAGTTGCAGTTACACGGTAAACATTTAAGTTGTTCGATTTTTCTACAGGCTGTTCCTGTGCAAAAAGTGGATTAGCCATAAAAGCAGAAGCCAGCATCACGCCACAGGCAATAATTTTTTTATTCATTTTTATGTTTTTACAAATTAGTTTTTTACTTTAAGCACTGATCTATGTACTAAAGTAAAAACGCAAATGTAGTTCCCTTTCTTTTGTTTTTCACAAACACATTGAAATATTAATTAGTTGCTACGGGCTTTAAAATATAACCTTTAAGCTGTAGCCCTTTTATCAAGCCTTCGGCACCCACCAAATGACCCGCTCCAACCACAATAAATAACGATTGCTTCTGCATTAGAGCCGGCAGCTGATCTAACCATCTTTTATTTCGGTTTTTTAAGAGCTCGGTCATAAATTCTTTTGATTCTTCGTCTTGATTTTTAAAGAGTTCAGTTAATTTATCTATATCCTGAGTGATGTAATAAGTTTTCAGTTCTTCCATTTTTTGTTTGCTTTTATCCACTTCCCGGATCGATTTTAGCAATGCATTCTTTTGTTTTTGCAGATCACTGTCAAATAAAAGTGCACCCTGATATTCGGCTGTTTCCAAACCATATAATGATTTTCCATTTTTTTTGGCATATTTCTGAAAGCTATCATCCATACCTTCACCAATATCTTTCAACATATCCGGGCTCTCAAAAAGCATCATCATTATTGCTACCATTGCGGGCTTGAAATTGTTCAGTTGCTTTAATTCAAAACCTGGTTGTTTGCTTTTAAAATAATCTTCTACTTCCTTGTATTCTGATTTTGTTAATAAACTATCCAGCGTATTATTTTTCATTACTAAAAACGGGGCCATTTTAGTTTGCGTAGTACTGTCCATTACAATCTCGCCCACTACTGCATCGGTAGATTTAAACTTTTCCTGCAGAACCTTCATCGTATCTACAAATTTAGCCCCTATTAAATGATGGGTGCCAAATAGATAGGAAGGCTTTTTTAATCCATTACCAGAAATTTCCCACAAGAGCGAGTTAGTTGCCTTTTTTGTTTGGGCCGAAAGGGAAATACTGAACCCTAAAAAAGCAATGAGCAATAATTTTATTTTCATTTTTCTATTTATAACGACTGAAGTCTAATTTGATATCATTATTCTTTTGGCAAACTACGCTATTTATATTGCAAAGCAAAAAGCACAATTTATAGCCTTATTTACACCTGATTATGCTTAAAGGGAGATATTGATTATGGAAATAATTTAAAGACCAGAATTTGACCTCCGTTCTGTTAATTTTTTGTTTTTTTGTGTAAATCGTTAGATATATGACTACAGATATTCAATCCATTTTAAATAAACTGGGCATTAATGCAAGTAATGCCGCTTATAGTACGGGCAGCAATTGGGGCGGTGAACTTAATACAAATACATTAGAAAGTTTTTCTCCCGTTGATGGCAAACTGATTGCTTCGGCAAAAGTTGCAAGTGCTGCTGATTATGATGCTGTTGTACATCAAGCGCAGGAAGCATTTACAGCATGGCGTACGGTTCCGGCTCCAAAAAGAGGAGAAATTGTGCGCCAGTTTGGTGATGCCTTACGTGAAAACAAAGATGCGTTAGGCACCCTGGTTTCTTACGAGATGGGGAAAAGTTTGCAGGAGGGTTTTGGTGAAGTGCAGGAAATGATCGATATCTGCGATTTTGCAGTAGGTTTATCCAGGCAGCTTTACGGTTTAACCATGCACAGCGAACGTCCAAGCCACCGCATGTACGAACAATGGCATCCGTTAGGGATTGTAGGTATTATTTCTGCATTTAATTTCCCTGTAGCGGTTTGGAGCTGGAATACCGCTTTGGCACTAGTTTGTGGTAATGTTTGCATCTGGAAACCATCAGAAAAAACACCGCTAACCGCAATCGCCTGTCAACATATTATTGCAAAGGTTTTTAAAGATAACGATATAGCCGAAGGGGTTTGCAACCTGGTTTTAGGTGACAGGGAAGTTGGCGAACTCATGACAAATGATGGCCGCATCCCTTTAATTTCTGCCACCGGATCGACACGTATGGGCAAAGCGGTTGGCGCGGCAGTAGGCGCAAGGTTAGGAAAAAGCTTGCTTGAACTTGGTGGCAATAATGCCATCATCATTTCAGAACATGCTGATTTAGATATGAGTTTAATCGGTGCGGTATTCGGTGCTGTTGGTACCGCGGGCCAACGTTGCACTTCTACCAGGAGGCTAATTATCCACGAAAGTGTATATGATGCTTTTACCGCTAAACTGGTTAAAGCTTACGGACAGTTGCGTATTGGAGATCCCTTAGATCAAAATAACCATGTGGGACCACTGATTGATACTGATGCGGTTGCAGCATACCTAGATTCGATTGCAAAATGTAAGGAAGAGGGCGGCAATTTTGTGGTAGAGGGCGGCGTTTTATCGGGCGATGCCTATACAAGCGGCTGTTACGTAAAACCATGTATTGCCGAAGTTCAGAATGATTTTAAGATTGTTCAGCACGAAACATTTGCGCCGATTTTATATCTGATTAAATACAAAACATTAGATGAGGCCATTGCTTTGCAAAATGCCGTTCCTCAAGGATTATCATCGGCCATTATGACTTTGAACTTAAGAGAGGCAGAGCAATTCTTATCGGCTAATGGCTCTGACTGTGGTATAGCCAATGTAAATATCGGTACTTCGGGCGCAGAAATTGGCGGGGCTTTTGGCGGCGAAAAAGAAACAGGCGGTGGCAGGGAAAGCGGATCGGATGCCTGGAGAGCTTACATGCGCAGACAAACCAATACCATCAATTATTCGAACACGCTGCCTTTAGCGCAGGGGATAAAATTTGATTTGTAAAGAATCGTCATTGTGAAGAGGGTACGATGAAGCAATCTTTTTTTTGATGATGAGCGATCGTTGTAAGATTGCTTCGTCGGCTGAAAAAGCCTTCTCGCAATGACGTGACTAGTCCTAAAATAGGTTGACACTTATTTAAGGTCAAATATAATTCTTGTTGAGTAATATCGGCAAGGATTTTTTGTATACCTGATCGGGTGTTTTGTAACCTAATGAGAGGTGTGGCCTTCTG
>Ga0308160_10000203_pt1 | contig 150169 bp, 145 predicted proteins | sample PhyFR1_FD_201036 | JGI IMG/M metagenome (GOLD analysis project Ga0308160, IMG submission 201036) | Phyllosphere microbial communities from UC Gill Tract Community Farm, Albany, California, United States - DLSLF.R1 | ecosystem: Host-associated > Plants > Phyllosphere > Unclassified | place... | reverse complement strand
TGGCGACAATAGCAAGAGTGAACCACCTGATCCCTTCCCGAACTCAGAAGTGAAACCTCTTAGCGCTGATGGTAGTGTGGGGTTACCCATGTGAGAGTAAGTCATCGCCAGCTTTTAAATCTAAAACGCCCCGATCTCTAGAGAGCGGGGTGTTTTTTTATGCCCAGATGAAAGAAAAAGATAAGAAATTAAGAAGCAAAATAAAAGCTCTAGCCTTAGCAGGAGCTTCATTCAATAGGCAAAAGCGTTATTTAAGTTGTCTTCGGGCATGTTTTAATGCAGTTCTTAAGCCTTCTTCCAAGGTTGGATGATAAAAAGGTTTTGCTAATATCTCATCAATTGTCAGCTGTTCTGCAATGATCCAAGAGAGTAAGTGGGTCATATGTTCGGCAGACTCAACAAAAAGTTCAGCCCCTAAGAGTTTTCTGCTTTGCTGATCTACATAAACTTCAACAGCACCTTTATTTTTACCTAAAACCAATGCGCGACCTTGCTTTTCATAAGAAGCAAAACCTGTAACAAATGTTGTGTCTGATTTTGACAACGTGGCAAAGTTTTGCCCAGCAATTCCCATTTCTGGACTACAGAACACAATACCTAAAGGGGATAGGTTATTTAAGTTGTGTATATTGGGAAAATTTAAACAACTTGAAATGACATTTCTTCCTTCATTTGCAGCCTCATGTTGTAAAGGCGTTCGGGTAAAAGCATCGCCAATAATAAATATTGGAAAATCAGCCAGTTGTTTAGTGCTGGGATGAACTGGTAATTGTTTTAAATCTGAGAATGACTGATCAATGTTTTCGAGGGACAAGGTTGATAAGTTTGTAGCACGACCAGTCGCATTTAAAATATAGTCAACCTGTATGGATTTAGATTCATTATTTTCAATAAAAGATATTTCAACCCCATTTTCAAGATCTTGGATTGAATCAGGTAAAACTTCAAATTTAATATTAAGTTCTTTGGATAACTCTGCTTGTGCGATTTCTTGTAAATTAGGGCTACTAAGTACCCCCACTTTTTTGCTTCTTGCAAAAACAGTTGTATTTACACCTAGGCGATGCATTGCTTGAGCCAATTCAATTGCAATCACACCACTGCCGATCACGGCAATAGACTTAGGTAGTGTCTCAAGCTCAAATACTTCATCTGAAGTAATCAGTTTATTGCCTATTTTATTTTTCCAATCTTGGTTATAGGTCGGTGTTGAGCCTACAGCAAGAATAAATGATTTAGATTGATAATGTTTTCCATCGACCTCAACCGTATTTGCATTTACAAATTTAGCTTCACCATCAATTTTATGTGCAGCCTCCCAACTTTCTACATCTTTTAGCGTCGCACGAGCAAAGCGGTCACGTAAATTTCTGACATGTTGCATAACTTGACGTGTATCGATCTCTGCTTTTACCTCTAAAGCGACTTCTTTGGCATTTTGAATGTCATACATCCGATTTGCAGTTGAAATGAGAACTTTACTTGGCATACAGCCAACACGGACACAGGTTGTATCCCATGGACCTTTATTGATAATCAGTATGTTAGATGTATATTTGATTGCTTCTTTATATGCACTAATACCCGCAGTTCCTGCGCCAATGATAATGATGTCGTACATGATATAAACCTGATTTTAAATAATAGTAATTACATTAAAAAACATTTTGAAATAGCATATTTACACATATAGATAACTATGCTTACATAGCATTCAAAATAATCTACAACAATTTTTGGGGATTCTTAGGTTGAGTAAAATTATGGATACTAGAAAACTTACTGGAAAGTTAAGTGCTATTGCAATTTCTATTTTGTTAGCAAGTTGTGGTGGGGGCGGTGGAGGTTATTATGATAAAAATGATAACGGAACAGGCAATGGTAATGGTGGAACTACAGTTGAAGCTGTGAACATTACAAATATTGCTTTATACGATGTAAATAACGCAGTTACAAACTCTATTACTGCTGCTGGTGTAACAGCAAAAGTAAAAGTGACAGATAAGACTGGTAAAGGTATTAGTGGTGCAGTTGTCACCTTTAGTGGGGAAGGCGTAGTTTTTGGGACAACAAATGCCGCTGTACTTACAAATGCTGATGGTGAAGCCAGTATTTCAATTAAACCCCAAGACTTAAATACAACGGGTGCATATCAGATATCTGCTACTGCAAATTATAATGGTACTTCAGCAACAACAAGCCCTTATAATTTCAGCTTACAAGCAGCAAATATTGTCTTAGTGGGAATGGTTGCAGCAACGACTGATTTAGAGTCTGGTGCATCAACAAATATCACGTTAAAGACACAAGATGCAAATACAAAAGTTAATCAAAATAACGTTACTGTGAATTTTAGTGCATCATGCGGTACCTTTGAACCAGCAATTGTTGCTTCTTCAAACCAAGGTGATGTTACGACTTCTTATAAAGCGATTGGGACTGATGGGAAGTTATGTGAGGGTACACATACAATTAGAGCTTCAGGTTCGAATATTCCTGAATCAAAAGTTGAAGTAAATATAGCCGCTACTGAAGCAAACTCTTTAGTTTATACAACGACTAATGCTGTAAATTTAGGTATAAAAAATAGCGGTTCTGCTGCATCAGGTCAAATTGAATTTACTTTGTACGCGAACGGTACACCAGCCGCGAATAAAGATGTAAACATTGAGCTGGTTCGTGCTCCTGAGGATTTAAGTTTTATCTCTTTAGGTAATCGTGCGATTAAAACTGTAAAAAGTGATCCAAATGGTAAAGTTGTTGTAACTTTATATCCAGGAGATAAACCTGGACCTGTGGAAATAAAAGCAACACTAGTATCAAACAATACCGTCTCCGCTTTATCTAAAAATGTAGCAGTTTCTACAGGTAGAGTAACTCAAGACGGTTTCAGTTTATCTGTTAGCAAAAATGCTTTGCAGAACAAGGTTGATGGTGATAGTGCAACGATCAATGTGATGCTGAGGGATCGTACTGGTAATCCTGTACCAAATGGTACGGTTGTGAGCTTTGTTAGTGAAGGCGGTGTTGTTACCCCTAATTGTTCTACTACAGATGGACGATGTTCAGTAACATTATCAGTGCAAGATCCTCGTCCTTTAGATAATCGAGTTACTGTTTTAGCTTATGTTGAAGGGGATAAGCAGTACATTGATAAGAATGGTAATAATCTTTACGATGAAGGTGAACCATTTGCTAAATTGGTAAATGATAGTACTGGAAAATTAGTAGAAGAAAATACGAATATTGGTGATTTCTTTCGTGATGATAATGAAAATAATCAATATGATGCAAATTTTGGTGAATATATTTATAAGCGTAGTTTTGGAAACGCATTATGTGGTCTTTCTACAATAGATCAACCAAATATTGCAGGTACATGTAATAGTGGTTTAAGTGCTGTTCTCCGTCAGCAGTTACTATTTGCATTTTCAGAAAATACAGCAACATTTACAAATGTGACTGCTAGCGGTAGCTTATTGTCTTTTAATTTATATGGGAACAGTATGCAAAGTGTTCCTATGCCGACAGGTTCTACTGTAAGTGTTACACCTGAAGATAATACCAAAGACAATAATTTGTCCTGTTCAGCTGAACTAGTACAAGGAAGCTCTCCAGTAGCAAGTGTTTTTAACCTATTAACACCAACAACATTTAAAAATAGTACACAAGCATTCTATGGCTATCGCTTAAAAGAGTGTGCGGTGGGTGATATGTTCAAGGTGTCAGTTGCTGCTCCTGATGGTAAAGTTTCAACGATATTTGTTGCATATAAATAGAGAAAAAGTACTTTGATAAAAAACAGCGCTTCGGCGCTGTTTTTTTATTTAACAGATGTTCCCATACTTACCCCAACTGTAGGTCTTACATTCATTGAACTACATGCAGATAGAAGTAGACATGAGATCAAGATAAGGCCAATAACTTTCATAGAAATATCCAAATTTTAAGTTGTTGTTATTCTAATCCCAATGATAAGACAGCGTGTGTAGTAAAATTATTGTCTTTCATTGATTGAGTTAAAATTTTTATTCAATTTCATTGTTGATATTGGATTTAATAATTGGAGGTGTTTAAAAGCCTAACGTTTTAAGCTTTTAAACTGTATATAAATAACTGATTAGACGATGTTATGGCGTTGTAAATTGCAAAACACGATTACCATATTGATCAACTAACTTTAACGTTTTGTCATAGACTTGATAACCTTTCACCTTATTGAGTGCTTCAGTATAGTCAGCCGCAAGTTTCATAGTGTCCTGACAATACATACGAGTAGAGCCGAGTTGTCCTAAGGTCAAGTGTTGTCCTTTGATCGCATAGGCGCCCATAATGCGATTACAGCCATCTGCTCCACTTATCCGTAAATCTGAACCAAATTGAATGCTTGGTATGTTGTGAGCATTTGGCGTTGCTTTATATTCTGTTGCACCAATATGCGTGAGTGTCCAATTTTTGTTTTGCAACAAACTTAAATTTTGGCTTTGTTGATCGGTACTTGGTGTAGATGCACATCCAGAAAACAAGAGCGTTGCTGTGATGAATGTGGTTGCGAGTATGGATTTAAACATGCGTATTCTCCTAATTTTAATGATTATATAAACAAAATTGAGTTAAACCATAAAGACGAGCTGACTAAAGCTATACATTATTGAGCATGTTCATCAGGTAAACCAAAACGAATCACTTTAGAAAAGTTATCGCTATTTTGATATTTAAACTGAGCATATTCAGCCGTTCTTGGATTGATATGTGCTTTTTTATACCATTCTTTGATTGACCATTGATGATTTAATGCACCCAAATCATAAAGATAATTGGGTAAATAACCTGAAGCCAATAAACGATAATCTGTTGGTAATTTTTCAGGGGAAATCGCCTGAACCATATCAAAAACCAAAGTTGTACAGTTACTGGTTAGGGTGTTGTACCACTTCGGATGTTCTGCTAAAGCGGAAGATTTCAAAAGATACTCTTCAAATAATGCTTTGGTTTCTGCTTTTGGTAATTGAATCGGGAAAAAATAAACCTGCTCACCTCGAATATTACTTCGTGTATAAACAATATCTTTTTCATCTGCAGCGATTAGGCTTAGCTCAAACTGTCTAAAAAACCCACCAATTGCAGAAAAGTTTTCATTTTTTTCTTTCCGAATTTCAATAGAAAAAACGAGTGGGCGCTGGTTTAAAAAATCAAAGCTGACCAAGGTATGGGCAATCTGTGGTCCCATCCAATAAGAGGTGATGATATTGACGCCTGTAATCTCATCTAAGTTGTAGCTTCTGGTTTCCCAGCGTTCGTCATATTGATCAGGGGAGTGCCAATTAAAGTTGCGGACATTATGAATCGTGACAAGATTACCTTGCTGCTGGTAAGTAAAAATTCTGGAAACTTCTGGACTCCATTGACGATCTTGCTGCGCAGGAATATTAAAGTACCAGATTAAGCTGACAATAAAGGCGATGATATAGATCAGACTGTCCGTTTTTCGGCTAAATATATTTTTAGTAAAATAGATCCCAAGAATACTCAATGCAAAAATAATCCAAATAGGGATGATGATATAACTGAAAATCTTTCCTAATGGGTGTTGAATCCAAATCGCGAAACAAAACCACAGGCTGCTCAATACCACAAATAAGCTAAACAAGGAATGGATTATCCCCATTCCAAGTGTATGTAGTATTGATCTTGTTTTTAAGCTATCCATAAGCCACTATTTTTGTTCATAAAGTTCAGTGCTATTTTCGGTATGTTGCAAACTCAAAAGCAATAGCTGTTTTGTCATCAACATGTGACTCGCGCGCAACTTTTTTAAATTCCGCTGGAATTTCTGGATAATATGCGTCACCTTGTACATCGAGCTCAATGTGGGTGAGCTCTAAACGATCGGCAATGTGCATGGTTTGTTTAAAAATTTCACCACCACCAATGATAAAGATACTGGCAGGTTTTTCTGATGCCAATACATCAGGAATCGCTTGCTCCAAAGCAGCATCTATACTATGGGCCGTTTTAACCCCAGCAAAGCTCCAATCCTGATCACGGGTAATTACCCAATTGACACGTTTAGGTAATGCACGTCCCATCGATTCAAGCGTTTTACGTCCCATCACCACAACACCACCTTGGGTGATTTCTTTGAAGTGCTTAAGGTCTGCTGAAATATGCCATGGAAGATCGTTCGCTTTACCAATGCAACGTTGTTGATCCATTGCAACGACATGCACAATTTCAAAGTTTTTAAATGTCATAATGAATTCGCTTATTATCCATTGGAAAATTTTCCCTCCTATTACAAGGAGGGAATAAGGAAAGACTGGATTAAAATATTTAAACAGCTACAGGTGCTTTAATTGCAGGATGTGACTCATAACCTGTAATTTCAATATCTTCAAATTTAAAGTCAAAAATATCCTTAATTTCAGGATTTAACTTGAGTTGACACAATGGTAGGGGGGCACGTGTTAACTGAAGTTTTGCTTGTTCAAAATGGTTAACATATAAATGTGTATCACCGCCAGTCCAGACAAAATCACCTACGCCTAAACCACAAACTTGAGCAACCATATGAGTCAGTAGAGCATAGCTGGCAATATTAAATGGCACCCCTAAGAAAACATCTGCACTACGTTGATAAAGTTGGCAAGACAACTTTCCATCCTGAACAAAAAATTGGAATAAAGTGTGGCATGGCGGTAAGGCAACTTTACCTGCTTCATTTGGGTTCCAGCCAGACACAATCAAACGACGTGAGTTTGGATTGGTCTTGATTTCATTGACCAACCAACTGATTTGGTCAAAACCATCATTTTCAAACAAACCATTGTCTTTTTGCGTTGCGCCAAAGTTACGCCATTGATGACCATAGACTGGGCCCAATTCACCCTCAGGGCGTCCAAAACGGGCAGTCTGCTCAGCGGTAGACCATTCATCCCAGATTGAAACCTTATTGTCTTTTAAATATTGAACATTGGTGTCGCCTTTTAGGAACCACAGCAGTTCAATCACAATTGAGCGGAAATGAACTTTTTTAGTGGTCAGTAGCGGAAACCCTTTTGACAAGTCAAAACGCATTTGATGACCAAATACAGAACGAGTACCTGTACCAGTACGATCACCTTTGTCACCGCCATCGTCTAGGATATGTTGTAGAAGGTCTAAATACGCTTTCATATAGTGTCCAATTTGGGGCGTCTATACGACACAAATGACAGATTATGTCGCATGATTACCCATTCGTAATGTTTCTGAATAGCTTCAGAGTTTATACTAATCTGACTTTCTTTTTAAGCTAGATTATTTTCTGTTTTGCATCCATCTAACATCTAAAACTAAGAGTATTTGAAAATGAGTATAAATTTGAATGAGCTCCCAGCATGTTTACAGCCTTATAAAACGCAAATTATTGCGACAAAAAAAGACAGTATAGAAATATCATTAGTGCCGACTGAAGATTTACAGATTTGGCAAAGCAAAGTGGGTGGAAATCCCTATTTACCTGTAGGAAAGCAATACCCGCAGAGTGCGGAGGGGGATCACCTACAATTATTGGCGCAGATCAATTTTGCAGAATTGCCAGAAAATCAACATTATCCAAAGTCCGGAATTTTACAGTTTTTTATCAATCCGCATGATGATTTATATGGTCTCAATTTTGATGATCAAAAAAAGCAAGATGGCTTTCGCGTAGTTTTCTATGACAAGATTGAGCAAGATCTTGCACTTTTACAAAGCGATTTTCCAAGTTTTGCTGAGGACGATATTTATAGTCCTATTGCAGGGCAATCTGCGATTCAGTTTGAGAAGGCTGAAAGCTATATTGATATGAACAATTTTGATTTTGCTCAAAAAGTCACAGACCCTTATGAAAGAGACGATGAAGAAGAGTTTTGTGATGAATACAGTGAAGTTTTTTCCGCAAGCGGACATCGTTTAGGGGGATATCCATTTTTTACTCAATCTGATCCGCGTGAATACAATGAATCTATTCAAGATTATATTTTGCTGTTGCAGATTGATACAGGTGAAGCTGAAGGTATTGAGATCATGTGGGGCGACTCAGGTGTAGGGAACTTCTTTATTCATCCGGATGATCTTGAAAAAAGAGATTTCTCTAAAGTGGTGTATAACTGGGATTGTTATTAAGCAGCGACGGCATAATTTCTAAAAAGCTGATGTTGATAACATCAGCTTTTTATTGAAAAAATCTTTCTTTGGCATACGATTTTGCTGAACTCATAAAACAAAAGTGTGACTGAATTGACAGTTTAATATGTTGATTAATTTAAGAAAATATTTTAATGATACGGCCGAGTAAACTTTTATTGATTAATTTTTAAACAAACAAACCCAGATGGTGAATTGTGTAATGTCAGCAGTTTCAGTAGCTTGAGGCGCTACAAATGGGATTTATTAACACTTACATATTTTTTTACATGTTTTAAGTCTACATTTTAAGAATTGCTGATTACTATTCATGGCTTGTGAAAAGTTGTTATTGGTTTAAACAAGGTGGTTTGAATCAATTCAAAAGGGTAGTTTGAGGACAATGCATGATTTACGACCACAATGTTAATATGAATGAATACGTGAATCCCACGGTTCATATTCAGATTCGATCGGAAAATCAAAATAATAATTTTCGACCAGATGAATACTTAAAAAATAAAGCATTTGAAACTTTTAAAAATCAAACTGAAGCATTTAAGAAAGAAAGCTTAATCGATATTAGCAAATTTACTGAAAAACTTGTCAGTATGTCGCGTAGTACTACTGCACATCGTTGTGCAAGATATGTGCGTATAGCACTTGAATCAGCTGGTGCACGTTTTTCTGATCATCCTGTTGCCGCTTCAGATTGGGGTTCGACTTTAACTGAGATTGGTTATAAGCAAATCCGTCCTGACTTCGATAATCCTCAAGAAGGTGATATTTATATCATCAACAGCACCAGTCGCCATCGTTATGGTCATATTGCTGGATTTACAGGTTCTCAATGGGTTTCTGATTTTAGACAACGTAGTTACGATGTGTATAAAGACCCAAATGTAACCTATGAATATTATCGTCTAGCTGCTTAGTTTCACAGTCAAAAGCATTTAATCTATTATGGATTAAAAGATAAAAAAGGAAGCTTTTGGAATGAAAGGCTTCCTTTTTTATTACTATGCTTTTTTACTAAAACACCTTTAGTCAAAACGTTTTGCGCGATTTTGATAAATTGACATGATAAATAGACCCAATGCAGCAAAGCCAACCGCTTGAATCGAGGTCAATATTTTATGTTGTGCGGGTAAAAAAGCCATTAAAAGCATAAGTGCAAGCAATGGGTAGATTGAAAATAAAATTTTAAAACCTTGAGCATAGACATTATGTTGAGCAATTTTTAGCCCCAGCATTCTTAATAAATGCGTAGAGATTCCAATTGCTAAACATATCACGGTAAACGTTGAACTTAACTTCTCAATCGTGGCGCAATAATAAATTATCACACAGGTTAAGATTGAGATGATCACTTTCATTTCACGGCTACAGCGCGCTGAATACCAAAAATCTAACATTATTTAGATACTTGTTCAGATGAATTTTTATTGAGTAGCGAGAGTGGTGAAAAAATACAAACCGCTAGGGCCATAAAACCAATACCTTGAGCGCCTGGGATCAAAATTTCACCATTGTTCATATTTTTAAAAACCAATGCCAAAACTAAAGCCAGTGGAATCCAAGTCAATAAACGATAAAGAAATCCTGTTGGGCGTTGGGCTGCAAAATGAACCTTACAGTAACGACAAATCAGAAAAATAATACCTGTACCTGCAAAAAGTAAAATATTATCAAGGGTTAGAGGCTGGTACCAATATAGTCCAATAGTAACCAGCGCCAATAAAATAAGGAAAATGAGCTTCTTTGCAACCGAGACTTTAGGATCAAACCAAAATTCAAGCATAGTGATTTCGTTTAAATTGAATAATGATAATTTAGCATAAAAAAGGTGAAGCTTAGCTTCACCTTTTTAAACTTAGCCCATAAGGCTTAAGTATTTTTTTGTGGACCCCAGTCAAAAATTTTCTTTTGGTAAGCGTACCAAATTAACCATAATCCAATCAGAATCATTGGGAATGAGAGGATTTGACCTTTGGTCATCCAGCCAAACAGGATATAACCTTGATCTGCATCAGGTTCACGGAAGAATTCCATAAAGAATCGAGCACAGCCATAACCCATTAGAAAGATTGCAGATACGGCATAACGTGGGCGTGGTTTAGCACTATAGAACCATAGAATAAGGAATAGCAGCAGTCCTTCACACAGCGCTTGATAGAGCTGAGATGGATGACGAACCAAATGTAGTGGATCAGTCGGGAAGATCATACCTAGCGCAAAGTTAGGGTCAGAAACTTGACGACCATATAATTCACCACCTATGAAGTTACCAATTCGACCAAACATCAAGCCCGTCGGTACACAGGGTGCAATGAAATCTAGTGTTTCAAACCAAGTTTTCTTGTATTTATGGCACCACAAAAGCATGGCGATCATTACACCAAGGAAGCCCCCGTGGAAACTCATACCGCCAGTCCAGACTTTAAATAGCCAGATAGGATCTGCTAAAAATTTGCCAAACTCGTAAAATAAAACATAGCCTACACGACCACCGAGCACAACCCCAAGTGCGCCAAAGAACACTAGATCTGAAACCATTTCAGAGTTCCAGTCAGCACGTTGTTTAGCGCGATAAGTAGCAAGTCCCCAAGCACATAAAAATGCCAAGAGATACATCAGTCCATACCAATGGACGTTGAGTGGACCCAGTGATATCGCAATTGGGTCAATATTCGGGTAGGTGAGCATTCCTAATCCTTGATTTTCTATTTTGCACAGATTTTAGCTGAAACATATTAAAAATGTTGTACATTCAATGTGTAAACTTCATGGAATGTATTTTATGTGTATTGTGGCATTGGCTTGGCAAGTTTTGGATGATTTACCTGTTTGTTTAATTTCAAATCGTGACGAATTCTACCATCGTCCAAGCACTCAATTACAGTCATGGGCGAACAGTCCGATTATTGCAGGGCAAGATTTGCAATCAGGCGGAACATGGATGGGGGTTACACCACAGGGACGTTGGGCAGTGATTACCAATTATCGTGATGGTGCTGATAAACAAACTTATCCCACTACGCGTGGCTATTTGATTCAAGCCTTTTTAGCGTCAGATCAAACACCAATTCGTTTTGCACAAGCATTGGAAAAGCAGCAAAGAGATTATGCGGGTTTTAACTTATTTGTGGGTGATCGACAGCAAGCTGTTTATATGAGTAATCGCGGTGAAGCCCCACAAGTGTTATCCCAAGGTGTATTTGTTGTTTCAAATGGCTTGATGTCAGATGATTGGGAAAAAACCAAGCATTTACGTAAACGCTTTACCCAAGAATTTTTACCCATGTTGCAAGTTCCTGCTATCACAGAGCAAGATCTACAATTCGCTGTTTGGGATATTTTAGAAGATGAACGAAAAATTATTCCTGATTTACTGCCCAATACTGGAATTAATCCTGAAATGGAAGCGTTGTTGTCTTCAACATTTATTCAAAGTCCAATTTATGGCACACGCTGTTCCAACTTTTTAAGAATAAGCAGTACGCAGATTGATTGGATCGAAAAAACACAACAAGGTGAACATATGGGCGAGTTAGTCGAGATTAAGCGTACTATTGAAAAATAAAAAGCCATAGTAACTTTCGTCACTATGGCTTTAAAAAATTAAATTTAGTTGATTAGCCAGCAATTACACCGCCATCTTTACGAGTAATGACGACCGTTGCCGAGCGTGGGCGAGCGGTCTTATTGCTTGGATCTTTTTGTGAGGCAGGCCAGTTACTTGATGGCTTATCAAAGCTAGGTGAGTCTTCACCTGGATGCTGAACATTGATAAAAATGGCTTTATAGTCGGGTGTCATGGTGACACCTGTGATTTCACATTGTTTTGGGCCTGTTAAGAAGCGACGCAGGTTTTCATCAGTGACTTGTTTACCTACGATCGTTTCTTGCCCAGCAGATGTTATTGCTTTTGCACCATCACTGACTTTACCAGGGAGTGCAGCAAGCATCATACAGTTGGTGGTATCTGTATAAGCACCGTCATCCGTTTGAATCCAAAGTACACCACGTGGATCGAACCACATACCATCTGGTGAAGATAAATCATTGTTATCATTTAAACCAGACAGATTGATATTGCTGGCCATTTTTGCTTCAGCACCAAAGAGGTAGATATCCCAAGTAAAGCTTTCAGCAGTGGTTTTATTATCTTTTTCATGGAAGCGAATAATGTGACCATTTACATTGCCTTTACCGCCTTCTGGGTCGCTATAGTTTCGTGGATTTGCGGCATCTAATGCATGTGCTGTACCACGGTTCGAGTTATTGGTTAGTGTGACATAGACTTCACCATTCTCGGGGTTCACCGCAACCCATTCTGGGCGATCCATTTTGGTGGCTTTGACCGAATCACCTGCTAAACGTGCAAAAGTAGTGACATCGGCTTGAGATCTAAAAGGATAGACGGTATTGCTATCATTTAAACCATTTTTACCGTATGCCAATTCAATCCATTTACCTGTACCATCATTATTGAACTGCGCAACATATAACTTGCCACTGTTCATATATTTATCGCCAGCGCGATAGCCACCATTGACATCTTTTGCATCCCACTTCGCATCAGATACAAATTTGTAGATATATTCGCCACGTGAGTCATCGCCCATATAGAAGGCCAGATTTTCCCCTTCGATTAAACGGCTTGAGCGACAGTCTTCATGTGCAAAGCGACCTAAAGATGTACGTTTAACTGGGTTTGAACGACTATCGAATGGATCGATTTCAACAATCCAACCAAAGGTATTTGCACCGTTGCGATAATCTTTGTCTGCTGAGTCAGCGGTAATTGAAGCGTTCCAACGGTCATATAAGTCTTGGCTCTCGATCGCCCCAATCGCAGTTTCCCAGCCATAACGTGAGCTGGCACCATCTTTTAAACCATAGCGATTCAGTGCGATGATTTCAGCAGCGCTGCGTTTTGCATCATCACCTTTATTACGCACAAAGTATCCAATAAAGTTTTCTTCTGTGGTGAGGTAAGTCCCCCAAGGCGTATAACCATTACCACAGTTATTATGTGTGCCACGTGTTTGCTTTGCTGAGCTTGAGTATTTGGTTTTTACCAAATCGGAACCTGCAACTGTACCTGCAAAGTCCATGACCGTTGACGCTGTAATACGACGATTAAATGGAGAGCTTTTTACAATCTCTACTTTTTGTGTAGTTGCATCTTTCTTTAATTCAATGACGGAAACACCGTGTGCATTGACTTCACGAATCACTTCATCTTCTGGGCGACGACCATTTACTTTTGTTGCACCTTTAGGATGTAAGAAGGTTTGGTTAATGTATTCATGGTTCATGACCAGTAAGCCACGGTTTGAGGCTTTCGCATCATATTTAGAGCTATTGGAATTTAAGCCAAAATAACTCATACCATCATGACAATCGCCTGAACGCGCTGTAAAGCTGACCCCTGAAGGAACATTATTGTCATCCCAGTCAGGGATCGTTTGCGTTAATGGATCACCTAAAGCATAAAGCACATTTGCCTCATAACCAGCAGGAACAGTGACGATGTCATTGAGGTTTTTTGCAACAGGGTTAAAGGTGAATTTTTCTGGTTTTTTAACGGTTGTTGTTGGTGTTGAATTATTGTCATCGTCGTCATTACAGCCGACTAGGCTTGATGCTAAAGCGAGAGCAGCTGCACCACTTGCTGTTTTTGTAATTAAACTACGACGAGAAATCCGTTGTTCTAAAATGTCACGGAAATGTGTGTTATTCGAAGTATTGTTATCTAACTCTTGATTTTCATGATATGGCGTGAGGTCTGTCATACGATTCCCTTTGGCTTTAAGTCTTGATTAAATGTGATTTTGATTCAGCTTAAAAACATACAGAACAAATGTGTAAGATCTCTTACTCTTATATTTAATATTGGTTAAATTTAATCTTATTTTAAGAAAGTAATAGGATTGTCATATTTGTATTTAGATAATTACTGTGCTGTTCAATTTCTATAAACATTGAGATATGACTGATTGAGCTTGATATGTGCTTGGTGAATTGAATCAACAGGATTAACTTGTAGTTATTTTTTTTATAGAGATGTTTCATAAAGAGATTTTAATAATAGGCTTCTTTTCTAAGCGCTTATTAAAAGCATAGATCAACAGAAAGTCCCCCTCATCCTAACCTTCTCCCGAGGGGGAGAAGGAACTTTCAATCGCAATATAATTCACTCAACATGATCATTTTTGACTTATGAAATAGATCTAATGTATTCGAATAAAAGGGCTCTGAAGATTAAGCAATAGACTTTTTTTTATAGTTGTTTCTAAAAAGAATTTAACACGCTTAAAAATAAAAAATGACCTCAAAAGAAGTCATTTAAATATTAAAAAGCTTTTTATTTTGATACTTAAGCATCTACAGTTTTACGCTTTTCAATCACTTTACCCAGCAATAAACCCAGCTCAAATAGCATCCACATTGGAATTGCGAGCATGATCATTGAAATTGCATCTGGTGGGGTAATAAACATAGATACGAAGAAACATCCCACCACGATAAAGCGGCGCTTTTCAGCCAATGTTTTAGTGGTGACCAAGCCAACTAAAATTAACACTAAAGTAATGATCGGGATTTCAAATGTTACGCCAAAGACCAAGAATAATTTTAGGCAGAAGCTTAAATAACTATTGATATCAGTCATTGGCGCGACGGTTTCTGGTGAAACACTGATAAAGAAATGCAGGATAGATGGCAATGCAATAAAGTAAGCAAAAGCAATCCCTGAATAAAACAGCACAATACTGCCAAACAACAACGGAAATGCTAGATTTTTTTCTTTTTCGTATAATGCAGGTTTAATAAAAGCCCAAAGTTGATAGATGATAAAGGGCATCGCCAACATCAGCGCAATAAAGAAGTTTAACTTAAACGGCGCCATGAAGGTTGCTGTAACATCAGTTGCAATCATGGTTGAAGTTGCAGGTAATTGTTTTCTGAGTGGTTCTGATAATGCAATATAGGTCTTATTGGCAAATGGCAATAAACAAAAAAATATAGCGATGAGTGCGCCAACAATTTTAAATAAATGCTTACGTAACACCATCAGGTGTTGAGTAATCGGCATCGCATCTAAAGGCGGCGTCTCGGTAGATGAGGCATCATGTACTTGTGGTGCTAATGAGTCGCTCATACAGCCACCTTCAATTGCGGTACTTCTTTAACAAGAACAATTTGTGGTCGAGTTACAGTACAGTTTTGTTTATCTAACCAAGTCTTTGACATATAAATAGCGGGAACCGTAATATCAAGTTTATGATAAGTCGTGTGAATTTTTTTATTGTCTGTTATTGCGAGATGACTTTCTTGTTCTACAGCAATTTTTTGTTGCTGTAACTCCTGCATCTGAGCCTGCATTTTTTGTTCAAGTTCTTGAATTTTTTGCATCTCTTGTTGCATTTGTTCTCTAAATTCAGAAAGACGTAATTCACGGTCGATGTCATTTTGGACACTACTAATTGCACGTTTAAATTTGCTATACCATTTGGCAGCAAAACGCGCAGCTTCAGGAAGTTTATCTGGTCCCAATACCAAGAGAGCAATGATCCCAAACACTAACAGTTCTGAAAATCCAACATCTAACATGATCTACGCCTCACCGATTAGTGTTTTACTGTAGAGTTCACATCAGTATTGCTTGTTTGATGTTCTAGTGTACGCGTTTCAGTCAGTGAAGCAGTTGTTGCCTCTTCTTCTTTAATTGATTTCTTAAAATCTTTTACGGCACCACCAACATCTTTACCTAAGTTTTTTAGCTTTGATGTACCAAATAGTAGAATCACAACAATTGCAAAAATAAGTACATGCCAAATCGATAATCCAGCCATAGTTTTAACTCCTATTTATTAACAGCTATAACAACAGTTATCCATGACACAAAAGTGACACTAATATTTCAATTTAAAGACAGACAATATTTATAGATTATTTTGATATGTTAAACGTCATCTATATTTGGAAAATGCTAGTATGTTCATGATTTGAGAATAAGGTGTAGTATTGTGGCTTTGTTATTTCCAGTTTTATCATTTATCTGTGGGCTGATACTGGCGAATAGCAAATTTTCAGTAAACTTAAAATCACTCATGTCTTTGCTGTTGGCTCGCTTATTTATCCCGATTGTGATTATTTACAATATGGTATTTTATAAATCGGGTAGTATTGCTTTAATTTTATTTGCTTTTTTCTCATGCTTTACGCTTTTCTTTATTTATCTCACGCTGTCTAAAGATCGTTTAGCTTCATTGTGTTTTAGCTATACCAATATGGCATGGCTCGGCTTTCCGATTGCCTTGGCTATATTTGGTCCAGACAATAGTATGGTGATGATACCGCTCTATATCGGGGTTTCAATTTTTGGAAACTCTTGGGCTGTGACTTCGGTGAGCTCAGCTCCACAATCCAAACGATTGCTTATCAAAAAAGTATTGCAATCGCCACCTGTGATTGCCTTGATCATTGCAGGGCTTTTACGTTGTTTTGATGTGCAACAGTTTCAGACAAATGATTGGATTAATTGGATTTATACTCTGGCTAAATGGAGTATGAGTTTTACCGGTATGTGTGTATTGGGGATGTGGTTAAGAAAAACAAAAGTCCATATCGAGGATTTACTGTCCAGTACTAAGCTCGCAATATTAAAGTTAGTTTGTGGTGTTGTATTGTGCAGTCTGGCTTATTTCTTTTTACCTGTTCCACAGATCCATCAATATATTGGGGTGATGTTTTTACTGTTTTGTTTACCGCCAGCCGCCAATATTGTCGCATTGGAAACCCACTATCAAGGCACTGGCGTTTCAGCAAAATATATTGCTTCAGGAACGATAGTCAGTTGTGTGGTATGTGTCCTATACGGTGCATTGATTCATTTTTTATAGTTTTATCGGTTTATTTCGCTTCGTTTTAGATAAGCTTTAGCGATATCTATCATATTCCTCCTTTGCTCAACGGCGAGGAGGAATCTAACAAAATCATATGATCTTAAACGGCTGGTTTTAACTGCTTATTTCAAGCTTGCTTTAAACAATTGCATCGCCTGACCTCGATGGCTAATTTTATTCTTTTCTTCTTTACTCATTTCTGCGCTTGAAATATTTAGCTCGGGTAGCCAGAACAGTGGGTCATAACCGAAACCATTTTCACCACGAGCTTGCTCGAGTACTTCACCTTGCCAGATCCCTTGGAAGATTTGTGGTAAAGGGTCATCTGCATGTTCAACCAATGCCAATACACATACGAACATTGCTTCAATCGCTTGATCGTCTTGGCGTAAAGGCTTAAGGTTTTCCAGCAATTTTGCATTATTGGCTGCATCATCGCCATGTTCACCGGCATAACGTGCAGAGTAAATTCCAGGTGCTCCACCTAATACGGGAACGCAAATCCCAGAATCATCTGCAATCGCAGGTTTACCTGAAATACGGCTTGCATGACGTGCTTTGATAATTGCATTTTCAATAAAGCTTAAGCCATCTTCAATCGCGTCTTCGATATTCAGTCGACCTTGAGGAATCACTTCAACGGGTAAAGCCAATTCAGCAAACAATTTTTCAAATTCAGCAATTTTGCCTTTGTTATTGCTTGCGAGTACCAGTGTTCCTTGTGATAACCAATCTTTTGATGACATGATGCAGACTCAAAATTTAAAATTGAATTATTTTAACTTAATCTGTGTCATAAAATATGGCTAAATTCTCTTGTTCTTTACGCTTTACTGGATGTGTTTTGCTTTTGCGCTAATGCGTTTGTCCAATTCTTGTTTTAAATCGAGAACATCCTCATTTTTCATAAAACCTAGTCCAAGATTGAGTTTCTGTTTGCTGTTATCTTTCATGATAAAAAGTAAATAATATTGTCGATCAAGTAAGGTTTTTTTTAGCTCAACTTCATAGATCTCCGGTATTTTAATGTTTTTTTTAATTATCACTCGACCTTTAAAATCAATGCTTCTAATCATGTCTTGGGAGAGGGTTAAAATAGGACGTTGATTGCTAAACATCTGAATAGCTTTATTACTGAAAAAATAAGCAATGAAACCCAAAGGCGTAACAAGAAATAGCGAAAAGAGACTTTTTAAGCCATTCTTCCATTCAAACATTTCCAAGATTAAAAGCATGGTCGCAGCCCAAAAGGGGCAGGTCAAAATTCCAGAAAAAATCGCCAAAGGAATCATTTGTTTGCGTGAAGCATAATATTTTTTCTTTTGCATATTTTTCCATACATAGAAGAATTCGATTTACTTTTCAAAAGCACAAGTGGTGCCTTGATGGAAAATCATTTGCCATATACCGTGATCATTCATAACCCAAATTGAACTGCGTAAAGCCACATTGTATTGAGCTTGAGTTGCCACATTGATTTGATGGCTTTGATAGGTCAGTAAAACGCTATGATCAGATAACGGCTGAACTTGAAAATCCTGTGCTTGAATGATGTCGCTATCTGTATCATTTAAAAGTGCTTCAACCATTTGGGCTTTATGCACAACCCACCCTGATTTGGTAATTTCTTTAAAATCTGGATGTAACCGTTGATCAAGTATTTGAAAGTTTTGACGATCACGATGATGCAACCCGCATTCATATTGAATTAATTGTTTGAATAGGTCTTGCATTGTCAACAATCCCAGCTGAAATACTTAAATAGATGGCAGTAAAAAAAGCACCCGAAGGTGCTTTTATGATTGATGAGAATCAAATTATTGAGCTTGAATCCATTGATCTGCACGTTGTGTTGCAGTACGAATTTGGTCTTGAGTTAAGTTAGCAGCCAAAGCAGTTTTCTTGGTTTGCGACATGTTAATTACTTTATTGTCTAACATACCATCACGTGTAGAAAGCTCATACCACTGATAAGCGCCCATGTAGTTTTTCTTTTGCTCTTCCATCACCGCAAGATTAAAGCTTGCACGGTTATCGCCGTGGCTTGCTGCTTTTTCAAAGTATTGACGTGCAGATGTTTCGCTTTTAGAAACGCCTAAACCATCAGCATACATACGACCAACATTTAACTGAGCCGCAGAAATACCTTGGTCAGCCGCAGCTTTAAACCATGTAAATGCTTGTTTAATGTCTTTAGATACACCGCCAGTACCAGCCTGGTAATGTGTTGCTAAATAAAATTGTGCAGCAGGTTGACCAGCTTTGGCTGCTTTTTGCAAATCTGTCACATTCATATGTGCATATTGCGCTGCCATTGCTGATACAGATTGTTGTTGCTGCGGTACATAGTCCGCATGGGCTTGAATACTCACTAGCCCAAAAAATAACGTACTGCCTAATAATAATTTCTTCATAGAGCGCTCACTCGATAAATAGCGACTTCGCCGAACAAATTCGGTATGGCTTTACTTAAAAAGCTACCTTGTTGGTTCCCATTTACAGCGAGTCGATCAATAATTTGAATCTGATTTTCAGCACATAATGCTTCAAAATCACGAAAGGTGCATAAGTGGATATTAGGTGTATTGTACCACATATACGGTAAGGCATCAGAAACAGGCATCTTGCCTTTCAGTGCAAGGAAAGACCGTGTTTTCCAATACGCAAAGTTAGGAAACGTAATAATTGCTTGTTTCCCCACACGCACCATATCGCGCAGAAGCACATCAGGTGCATCTACAGCTTGCAAAGCTTGTGCCATAACCACATAGTCAAAAGACTGGTCGGCAAAGCGTCCCAAACCGAGGTTTAAGTCTTGTTGTATAATATTTAACCCTTTGCTGACGGCAATTGCAATCTTTTCTTGATCGATTTCTAGCCCGTAAGCATGAATTTGCTGTTTTTTGCTCATTTGTGACAATAATTCGCCATCACCACAACCTAAATCGAGCACACTCGCACCAGCATTGATCCATTTTTCTGCAAGTTGTTGGTCAATACGCATTACAAAGCCTCCTTAGGTGTTGAATTAAGGTGTTCAATACCACCTAAAAATGCACGTAAGGATTTGACGTACAAGGGGATAGGGAATAGGAATGAGTCATGGCCCTGCTCAGCATCAATATCCAAATAACTCACAGGCTTTTGATTGGTAATCAATGCATTAACAATCTCTTGCGAACGTTCTGGGCTAAAACGCCAGTCTGTTGTAAATGACACCACTAAAAAGCGGCATTTGGTATTAGATAGGGCTTTCGTCAGTGACTGTTCATATTCACGTGATGGATCGAAATAATCCAGGGCTTTGGTCATGATCAGATAAGTATTGGCATCAAAGTTACGGCTGAATTGTTCGCCTTGATAACGCAGATAGCTTTCAACTTGGAACTCAACATCGAAACCATACATAAACTTGCCTGATTTTAAATCACGGCCAAATTTTTGTTTCATGGCTTCTTCAGAGAGGTAGGTAATATGACCCACCATACGTGCCAAAATTAAGCCACGTTTTGGATAACTATCGAGTTCTAAATAACGGCCATTGTGAAAATCTGGATCAGATAAAATAGACTGACGTGCCACTTCGTTAAATGCAATATTTTGTGCGGAAAGCTTTGGTGCGCTGGCAATGATGACACATTTTTGTAAACGGTCAGGATAGTCCACAGACCATTGTAAAGCCTGCATGCCACCTAAAGAACCACCAATGATTGAATACCAAACATCTATCCCTAAGCGATCAGAGAGGAGGGCTTGGGTTTTAACCCAATCACGTACAGTCACTAATGGAAAGTCGGGACCGTATGGGCGATTTTCATTTTCAGGGTTAGGTGAAGTGGGTCCCGTTGAGCCACTACAACCTCCGATATTGTTGAGTGCGACCACGAAAAACTTCGAGGTATCAATGGCTTTACCCGGCCCAATACATGCATCCCACCAGCCTGTTTTTTTATCGTCTTCATGGTGATAGCCAGCCGCATGATGATGTCCGGAAAGTGCATGGCAAATCAAAATTCCATTTGATTTATCTGCATTGAGCTCACCATAGGTTTCCACCATGATTTCATAGCGTGGCAATACTCGACCACACTCAAGCTCTAACGGTTCTTCAAATTCAAACTTTTGTGGAGTAACGAGCCCCACTGAATCAGCTGGAAAAGACACTGGAAATGTTCACCTTAAAATTTTAGAAGGTCGATAAATTACGGATATTAGAGATATCTAAGTCATCTGTATGGCTAATAAATTAATGATATTCCATGGTTTTCACAATAGCTTTTATCATTAAAGTTCACTTCATGATGAGTGATGATGTCTAGTAGCGTCACAATGAATGTTTTGACTTTGCTGAGGCGCAACGTATTCTTCTTTCGAAAAAATGAAAAGCTTAAGCTTTATAAGAGAGCGATCTTGTCAAACTTTGCTTCTCATCACCAAGCATGTTCACTACTCACCAACACCAGTCTGATCTCAAACAATCATGGATGAAATTTCCATGTATCTTTTTATCTTTAAATTATTTTTAAAAGATATAAAGCTGTTTGAAGAGATTGCTTGATAACATCAATAAATAAAAGAAAGGATACCACTAGGGGGCATCCTTTCTAAAGTCTTTTAATTGATATCGCTTATACAGCAGCAGCGATCACTTGTTCAGTACTTAAAACACCTTGGTCAATTAAACGATTGGTTGCCGCAATGATTGCTTCAATTGAAGAGGTGACGATATTGTCATGTACACCAGCACCGAATGCAGATTTACCAGTACCTTGAACTTGAAGTTCGATCAATGCCAATGCTTTTGCATGTGCGCCTGAACTGATACTGCGTTCTTCGTAGTTTAAGACATCAATTGGTAATTGAAGTGCATTTAAAATCGCAGAAATTGGACCATTCCCTTCACCACGTAAGCGCTGAGTTTCACCATTGATGACCACATCAAGCTCAATCACTTGGCTACCATTTTCATCTGACAATCTATAATTTTTCGCTGAATAATGTGCATCTTTTGCAGCAACATAGGTGTCTTTAAACAAGGTCCAAATTTGTTGAGCTGAAACTTCAACGCCTTCTTCATCTGCAACTTGTTGAACAATTTGTGAGAATTCAATCTGTAAGCGACGAGGTAAAACCACGTTATAGTTTGACTCTAATAAGTAGGCAATACCGCCTTTACCCGACTGTGAGTTGACACGGATCACTGCATCATAATCACGACCTAAGTCTTTAGGGTCGATCGGTAAATAAGGCATATCCCAAATTTCTTCGTCTTTTTGGAACTCAAAGCCTTTTTTAATTGCATCTTGGTGAGAACCAGAGAAAGCAGTAAAAACCAAATCACCAGCATATGGGTGACGTGGATGTACAGGTAAACCAGTACATTCTTCTATTGTGGCAATAATTTCATTAATGTTTGAGAAATCTAACTCACATGCTACACCTTGTGTGTACATGTTTAATGCAATTGCAGCAACGTCTACGTTACCAGTACGTTCACCATTCCCAAATACACAACCTTCAACACGATCAGCACCAGCCATGATCGCTAACTCAGATGCTGCAATACCACAACCACGGTCATTGTGACAATGTACTGAAATAATCACACCATCACGACGTTGCAAATTACGATGCATCCATTCGATTTGGTCGGCATAGACATGCGGACCTGAAACCTCAACAGTTGCAGGTAAATTTAAAATGACTTTATTGTCAGGTGATGCTTCCCAAATTTCAGTCACTGCATCACAGACATCTTTAGCAACTTCTAATTCTGTTGCTGTAAAACATTCTGGGCTGTACTGAAAAATAAATTCAGTTTCAGGCTGTTTTGCTGCATATTCTTTTACTTTGCTTGCTGCATTGATGGCCAATTGTTTTGCACCATTGACATCAACATTCAATACTTTTTTACGGAAAGTGGGTGAGTTCGAGTTATAGATATGCACAATGGCACGTTTCGCACCTTGTAAGGCTTCAAAGGTACGTGCAATTAAATGATCACGCGCTTGCACCAAGACTTCGATATAAACGTCATCTGGAATATGACCTTCTTCAATCAACTTACGAGTGAAATCAAAATCAACTTGTGATGCTGAAGGAAAGCCAATTTCAATATGTTTAAAGCCGATTTTGACCAACATTTCGAACATTTTGAATTTTTGCTCAATGTTCATTGGCTCGAAAATCGCTTGGTTACCATCACGAAGGTCGGTACTCATCCAAATTGGCGCTTTATTGATTTCGTTATTTGGCCATTGACGGTCAGGCAAGTCTACACGTTGATACATGCGACGATATTTTTTACTTGGATCAGCCAACATCATGAGGGAACTCCTTGTGTAGTTGTTGTTGCTCGTCTCTTGGGTAAAGGCAACTTACTACAAATATAGATTGTGTCTATCTGTTCAATTTACAAGTGTTTTTAAGATGAAAACACAGTAAATTTTCATAAACTTATACGTGGGTAGCACGAGATAAATCTAAACACTGATAACTTACAAATGGTTTAACTTGAGATTAATTCTAAAACAATTATCTTGGAAATAATTTCCTTAATTTGCATAAAAAATATCAGTTGAGAGAAAATTTTCCTTTGAATGACTTAATCTTGAAAAATATATTCTTGATTGATTTCTTTTACGGTAGCAGTTCCCATTAATGCCATGGTAATTTCAAATTCTTCCTTTAAAATTTTAATTACATGGGCGACACCTAAAGCACCAGCAACAGAGAGCCCGTAGATCGCAGGACGGCCAATCAGCACCGCAGATGCGCCTAATGCCAATGCTTTAAATATATCGGTACCACGACGGATTCCACCATCCAAAAGCAAAGGAAAATCATGAGGAACAACTGCCTTAATTTTTGCTAAGGCGATCAGTGGGGAAATACTCGTATTGAGTACTCGTCCGCCATGATTAGAAACGATTAAGCCTTTTACGCCGATTTCGACTGCTTTTTTTGCATCGAGTGGATGTAGCACACCCTTTAAAATTACAGGCAAATGGCTATGGGCAATTATAAATTCGATATCTGCCCATTTGGGTGCAATTTGCATTAAACCGTTGAATACAGGATGTTGATGCTCAGAAATTTCGGGCAGGGGAATGTGGGTGGGTGTATGGGGGTGTTGCATGCCTTCTGGCAATTGAAAATTCACCCGACGTTCACGATCACGAATCCCTGTATGCGGTGAATCTACTGTAATCACAAGTGCTTTAAAATTTTGTTGTTCTGCGAGTCGAACTAAGGCCAATGATTTTTCACGATCACCTTGCCAATACAGTTGGAACCATTTCAGCGGGTTTTCTTGTTTTAAACTTCGCATATCGGTATTGGTGAAAGTGCTCAGTACAATATTACTTCCTAAAACTTCGGCTGCCAGTGCAGCCGCAGCTTCGCCCTCTGGGTGGAACAATTGTTGATGTCCAATCGGTGCAAGAAAAATTGGATGAGGAAATTTTTGCCCTAAAATTTCACATTCTGTCGAGCCTTGAGTTAAGTCATTGAGCAGTCTTGGAATCAGTTGAATATTTTTAAATTGTTGTAAGTTTTCTTGAACACTTTGCTCATCCATCGCCCCACCTTGCAAGTAGTGCCAAGTGTTTTCAGGCAGATGCTGTTCAGCTTGTTTCTCGTAATCCGCAATTGTCTGTAAATATGCTGGAATTTGAGTGAGTGGTGCTTGGATTTTTTTACTCATTTATTGATTGTCCAAATTTATACAAAACACTTTCATTACAATAATGACTTGCGAGCTAAAACTTATAAATCACTCCATTCGCGTAGGAGGTTGTGATAGATCCCCGTAAGACTAATCACTTGTTCATGTGTTGCAGACAGTTCGATGGTCAGCTTTTGAATATTTTGATCTAAGTCAAAGAGAATTCGTCGTTGCGCATCGGATGATACAAAGCTTTGTACCCAAAAGAACGAGGCAATACGTGCACCTTCAGTGACTGGGTTAACCTGATGTAAACTGGTAGAAGGATAGACAATTGCATCGCCAGCTGGAAGTTTTACTTCTTGTGTGCCAAAAGTATCTTCGATCACCAGTTCGCCGCCATCATATTCATCGGGATTGGTGAGAAAAACAGTGCAAGACACATCTGTCCTTAAGTACTGATTGAGTTGAGGATGGCGACGGATAGCATTATCAACATGCATCCCAAAATTTCCGCCGTGTTGATAACAATTAAACAGCGGAGGTAAAAATGTTTTTGGAAGTGCGGCACTAAAGAACAAAGGATTTGCGTTGGCAGCATTTTGAATGATTTGTCCAAGCTCTAATGCTTGTTGAGAGTCTTGAGCCAGTTGTAAATTATTTTTTAAATGCGCAGATTGATAGCCTGTTGTTGCTTTTCCATCTGTCCACTCTGCTTGAGAAAGTGTCTGACGACAATGATTCAGTTCATCCAGACTGAGTAAATTTGGAATGTGTAAAATCATGATTTTCTTCCCCAAAAAAGAAACAGCGTCTGATGAATCAGACGCTGAATTTTAACATAGATTGGCTAAATCTTAGAACTTATAGTTGATGTTGAATACGCCTTTGCGACCCTCACCAGGCATTGCCCAACCATTGTTACGGATATGGCTATAGTACTTCTCATCACTTAAGTTTTGCCCCAATAATTGGAAACTTAAATCTTTGTTGTAGCTGTACGTTACAGAAGCATTGTGAATCACATAATCTTCAGACTTGACCTGTGGCACAAGATTATTCGTCGCTGAACGTGTGCTTAAATACATTTCACCTTGATAGGTTAAGCCATAGCCAGCTTGCCACTGATCATTGAATTGATACGTTGTCCATAAGCTGCCTGAAACTTTAGGAACATTGACCAATTTGTCACCTTTTTGGAAGTCAATATTCGGTGAACCATTGACTTTAGTTTGGTCGTATTCTCCTTCCATATAAGCAGCACTAGCTGTGATGTTCCATTTTGGCGTAATTTCACCGGCTAAACCAAGTTCAACACCTTGTACATAGTTTTTACCATCTAATTTGGCATCTGGTTGTCCAGGTATATCATTGGTTACACGGACTTTATCTTGTTCATTACGAAATACTGCGGCAGACACTAAGAAGTTAGGATTTGCTTGCCACTTTGCCCCCACTTCATAGGCAACTGCATTCTCTGGGTCTGTACTGCAAGAATTTGCTGTGATTGCATTGTTGGTAATAGTTTGAGAACAGCCACCACTTGCAGTATTTTGTACCGGCTTTTGAGCATTAGCATAAGACAAATAAAGACTGGTTGCTGGTGTTGGTTTAAATGTCAAACCAGCATTATAGGAAATTAAATTATCAGACTGTTTATAGTTTTGACCACGAGTTACCGCTGCATTAGTTGTTGAAATAGTATCTGAACGATATTGACCGTCAGTATAATCATTACGCACACCAAGGTTAAGTAACCATTGTTCACCAAACTTTAAAGTATCAAACAAATACGCTGAATAAACATTTAAGTAGCCTTCAGCAACACCTGTTTTACGGAAATTTGTTGGACCATGCCAAAAGTTATCTGGATTGTACACATCCATGTAAAGCGGGTTAGTAATAGAACTACCTGCTGATGAACCATTTGAATTATATAAATAGCCAGCTGTGGTAATCGCATAGTCTTCACGACTAAAGCCCACCCCAGCAACAAGAGCATGATCGACAACGCCAGTTTTGAATTGCACATTGATGTTGGTGTCATTGGCAAATTGCTTATTATGGGTATCACGATAATAACCACGTGGGCCAGAAATATAATATGAACCCTTTGGAACAGTAATCGTGGTTGAACCAGAAGTTACATTACAATTTTTATAGCCAGTTTGGTTGGTATTGGTCAGTGCTGTTGGTGATGTGCCATCTGCTAAACAAAATGTTCCTTGTGGTGCAGAAACAGTTGCTTTTTGTTGAATGTCACTATAACGAGTAATGGAGTTCAGTTTTGCGTTGGGACTGATCTCGCTTTCTACTTTAAATGTGACAACCTGATTTTCAATATCTTGTTGATCTAAGTTGCTATAGCCATAGTTATTTTTATCTGAAATCCCTTTGACAGGTTTGCCATTATAATAAGGAACGCCGTACTGTGGATCATTTTCATCTTTTTGATATAAGTAAGATAAAGTTGCCTTAGTCGTATCACTGATTCCAAAAGTAACCGATGGCGCAATTCCCCAACGTTTCATTTCTTCATCACGACCCGCATAGGTGTTTTGATGCCCCATTACATTTAAACGAAATGCTAAATCTTCATCTACAACTTTATTAAAATCACCTGTAAAGCGTTTATAGCTATCTGAACCAAAACCTAAAGTAACTTCATTGCTGTCACGATTCTTAGGCGTTTTAGAGACTAAATTGACACCACCACTGATTTGTCCTACACCATTTTCAACAGAATTCGCACCTTTGATGATTTCAACAGCTTCATAGTTGAATAAATCAGAACGGTTGGTTAATGCTGCATCACGTAAGCCATCGACAGTTGTGTTATAGGTTGCATCATAACCCCGTAGGTTGATTTTATCGCCATAACCACCACCACCTTCGCCAGCACCAAAACTAATGCCTGGAGTTGTTGCAAGGGCTTGTTGTAGTGAAAGTAAGCCTTGATCTTTGAGAGCTTTTTCCGTGATGACCTGAACGGTTTTAGCTGTATCTAAAATGGTTTCTGTACGTTTAGTTGAAGATGTTTTTGCTGCTAAATATGCAGTATTTTGTTCTGCTCGAGCTTGAATCGTTGGGAGTTGTACTGTTGTATCTTCAGTTGCTGCAAAAGCTAGGTTGGGTAAAGCAATTGCAAGTGCAACTGTTTTAACTTTTTTGTTTTTTACAGAATTTTTTTGAGCCATTTTTTGCGTCCATCGCAGGTTGTGTCAAACTTAACCAATACTGCTCAGGAAACTTCATGACGCAATAATGGAGAAATTGTTAAGGTATGTAACTAGTGTTGCGAATTCTAATGATAATTATTTTCATTAACAATAAATAGTAAGTGATTATTCATACGGAAAAACTGTTTAATTCATTCAATATAATTAAAGAAAGCTATAGGAGATATGATTGATGGAGTTTGATCATATTGCTGAAATCTAAAGTATTTTTAATGATTGGTAAAAAGTAACCATTGGAAATTATAGAATTATTTTTTAGTAAGGGTTAATAACAATGAGATTTATCTTTAATAAAAGACACAACAAGCTAAATTATAGGTAAAAAATGGCCCCTATGAACAGGAGCCATTTCACTTTAATTTTTAAAGTATTAACTATTAATATTTAAAGTTAATTGATAAGACAGCATTACGGCCTTCAGCTTCTGTTGCATAGTGAGATGCATAGGCTTTAGTAAAATAACGCTTGTCTGAAAGGTTGTTTACATTAAGCTGTAAATCAACATTTTTGTTAACATTGTAACGAGCCATTGCATCATAACGGACATAACCAGATACATACTTAGTATTCGCAGCATCACCATAGACTTTGTCCATACCTAATGCACCAGCACCAACAGTTAACTGTGGAAGAACTTGATACGTTGTCCAAAGTGTTGCAGAGTTTTTAGGTACGTTAGGAAGTTGTTTGCCTTTCGCTGGGTTAGGGTATGTACATGTTCCAGCACGATTACATGACGGGCCAGGATTGGTCATTTCACTGTCTAGATAAGAGTATCCAGCCGTAATATCCCATTTGTCTGTAATTTTACCTGTAGCACTAAGTTCAACACCATCAACTTTACTTTCACCACCGTTGGTGTAGGTGCCAGCATCTAATTGGATACGAGTATTTTGTTTTTCTGTACGGAATACAGCAGCTGTCAAGTTTAAGCGATCATTGAAGAGGTCCCATTTAGTTCCAACTTCATAGGTACGTGCTTCTTCTGGCTTTAAGTCCATATAAGCTTGTCCGATCGCTTCCGAACCATCACCACCATCAACACCCACTGGGTTAGCTGATGTTGCATAGCTTGCATAGATCGAACCATTTTTCATAGGTTTATATGTCAAACCAGCTTGGTAAGTAAAAAAGTCTTTATTATTTTCTAGTTTAGCGCCTGTTGCATTCGTCACTTGTTCAGTGTCAAATTTGTCCCAACGAACACCTAGGTCAAGTAGCCATTGTGGATTAAATTCAATATTGTCAAGCAAATAAACTGATGTAACTTTTGTTGTGGTTGTAGTGGTATTACGATTGGCAACTGCTGAACCTAACCATTCTTCTTTCGAATTTGGATTTGTTAAAGACGTACACCATGCATCATTGATTTTACAATCGCTGTTGAAACCACCAGTTGTAGTACCTGTATAACCTGGATAAGTAGTTGTATAGCTACCTTTATCTGATTTTTGATCACTATATTCTGCACCAACATTAAACTTATGCTTAATTGCACCAGTGTTAAATTTACCAGTCAATGCAAGTTGATCTGTGAAAATATCTGTGTCAGTAATACGTGAGTTAATACGACGCCAAACTTTATCATTTAGGACATTACCTTTTGAGTCATCTGGTTGAGTCCAAAGATAATCATTCGTTGACTTGTTATACACTGCAGTATTGGTAATGGTTAAATTGTCAGTTAAATCATGTTCTAATTTAATTGTACCAATTTGGTTTTCTTGTTTTTGAAAATCACGATCATGTAAACCATAGTAAATGCCTTGTTTAACATCTACAGGCTTACCAAAAGTTGCTTTTTTCGAAGCATCATAATTATATGGCACACCCGAATCAGGTGTATCGTCTGACTTTAAATAGTAGTAACTTAACGTTGCACGAGTCGCAGTGTCTAAGCCAAAAGTAATACTTGGTGCAATACCAGCACGTTTATATTCTGCGCCGTCATGTTGGCCCGCTTTCTCATTTTGGTGTCCCATTAGTGCAATACGAGCAGCAATCCCATTGCCAAAGTCTTTATTACCATCTAGGGTAATACGTTGGTAGTTATCTGTACCACCCGCAACAGAACCCTCTAAAGCATCGCCTTTTTTAGCGACTTTAGAAATCATGTTTACACTACCACCAACTGATCCAGCACCACCAAGTGAAGATGCTGACCCTTTAATAACTTCTACTTGTTCTACTGCAAACATTTCACGGTTTTGTGAAGTGGAATTACGCACACCATCCACAAACATAGAACTTTCAGAGTTATAACCACGAATAAATGGACGATCACCATTTGGGTTACCACCTTCACCAGCGCCAAGGGTAATTCCTGGAACTGTACGAAGTGCATCTGCAAGTGTTGTTACTTGAGTATCTTGAATCAGTTGTTTTGAAATAACAGATACAGATTTAGGTGTATCCAAAAGTGGCGCAACAAATTTTGTATTGGCAGACTGATCTACTTTTAAACCTTGTTCAGTCGTTGCTTGTGCTTTAATTGTTGGTAGTTTTGCGATTTCGTCTTGAGCGATGGCTGACGTTGCAATAACTGAAAGAGATGAAGCGATTGCTGTAGTAACAATCTTTTTGCGTGATTTGATAAAAGACATACTTAAACTCACTAAGAGTAGTGCAAATTTGTATGCGAATAATAATGATTCTTATTGTTTATTTCATCTGTTTGAAATTGAATTTGTCGATGGTTTTAAATGTTTATGATGAGAAAATGAATTAAAAATGCATTGAAATTTCACTTAACTTTTTGAATTTTATTTATTTAATTTTATTTCTAGATATTTCAAAATGTAAATAAATTTATTCTAATGTCATTAAAGTATTTGAATTTGGTAAATTTCTCAAAATATGCGGATTTCTTGGTTTGGCTGCAAAGAAGGGGGTTGGTTTAAAAAAGCAACATAATGGGGAAATCTGTGACCGAAATAAAATGATTTACACAGGTGTTTTGTATATATTCAAATGTTGTCATATAATGTGGCACTTTTTGAAAAACTGTAATTATTAAATTCTATCGAGGAAGCCATGCAAGTAACTTCTGAAGCGGTTTCGGGCGTTGCCCGTCGTTTAAATGTATCTGTACCGACGAGCCGTATTAACGAGCAGTTTGAAGCTCGCTTGAAACGCACTGCCAAAACTGTGAAGATCAACGGCTTCCGTCAAGGTAAAGTGCCAGTAAACGTTGTACGTCGTGAATACGGCGCTGGTATTTACCAAGAAGTTGTAAACGACATCATTCGTGACACAGTATTTGAAGCAATTCAACAAGAAAAAATCAACGCTGTTGGTATGCCAAATATCGACAAAGTTGAAAACAAAGATGATGCTTTAGTTTATCAAGCTACAGTTGAAGTTTATCCTGAAGTTGAAGCTAAATTTGAAGGTCTTGAAGTATCACGTAAATCATCTGAAGTAACAGATAAAGACGTTGATGCAATGCTTGAAAACCTTCAAAAGCAACGTGCTGAATGGACTGAAACTAAAGGCATGGCTAAAAAAGACATGCAAGTAACTTTCGATTTTGAAGGTACTGTTGATGGTGAGAAGTTTGAAGGCGGTGCTGCTGAAGACTTTAAACTTGTTTTAGGTTCTGGTCGTATGATCCCTGGCTTCGAAGACGGTATCGTTGGTATGAAGAAAGGCGAAGAGAAAGTGATTGATGTAACTTTCCCTGAAGACTATCAAGCTGAAAACTTAGCAGGTAAAGCGGCTCAATTCAAAATCACAGTTAAGCTTGTTGAAAAACAAAAACTTCCTGAAATTGATGCTGAATTCCTTAAAATCTTCGGTTTAACTGAAGAAGAAGGCGTAGAGAAATTAAAAGCTGACGTTCGCAAAAACATGGAACGTGAAGTAAAAAATGGCCTACGTAACCAAGTAAAAGGTGCAACTTTTGATGCACTTGTTGCTGCAAATGACGTAGAAGTTCCTGAATCTATGTTGGCTCAAGAAATTGACCGTCAACGTCAACAAATGATTCAACAATTTACTCAACAGTTTGGTGCTCAAGGTGCTAAAGCATTTGACAGCAGCATGCTTCCAGATGAATTGTTCAAAGAACAAGCTGAAAAAGCAGTTAAACTTGGTGTATTGGTAAGCAAAGTATTGGCTGATGCTAAACTTGAAGTAGACCAATCACGTGTTGATGCTTATATCGAAGATATGGCTTCTTCTTATGAAGATCCAACTGAAGTGATTGAATATTTCAAAACTGATAAGCAACAACGTGCTCAAATCGAAGGCGTAGTGTTAGAAGATCAAGTTGTTGATCATATCTTAGCTGCTGCTAAAGTAACTGATGAAGTTGTTAGCTATCAAGATTTGTTAAAAGAGCAACAAGCGCGCCAACAAGGCTAAGTTGTTTGATCTAAAAAAAGGCGCTTTGGCGCCTTTTTTTATGAGATTAAACATGGATTTAATCATTCCATTCACAATACTTATGCAAAAAATATCTGATATTAAGTTGGGAATATTTTGCATTTTCAGCAATTATCCCTCATATTGTGAACATGAGTGAAGTAACAAGAATTCAGGAATAAATAACGTATGTATGTTCCATCAATTGAAAGCGCTTTGGTGCCAGTAGTCGTAGAACAATCTTCACGTGGTGAGCGTTCTTTCGATATTTTTTCACGTCTTTTACGTGAACGTGTGATTTTTTTAACTGGTGAAGTTGAAGACAACATGGCGAATCTTATTGTCGCGCAAATGTTGTTTTTAGAAGCTGAAAATCCAGATAAAGATATCCATTTATATATCAATTCACCTGGTGGTTCAGTGACTGCGGGTATGGCAATTTACGATACGATGCAATTTATTAAGCCTGATGTAGTGACCTATTGTATGGGCCAAGCTGCATCTATGGGGGCTTTCTTATTAAATGCTGGTGCAAAAGGTAAGCGTTATTGCTTGGAAAATGCGCGCGTGATGATTCACCAACCATTAGGTGGTTTCCGTGGTCAAGCATCGGATATTGAAATTCATGCACGTGAAATTTTATTCATCAAAGAACGTTTAAATCGTTTAATGGCTGAACATAGTGGTCAAGATTACGAAACTGTCGCTAAAGATACAGATCGTGATAATTTTATGACTGCACAGCAAGCAAAAGAATATGGTTTAGTGGATCAGGTATTAAGTAAACGACCTCAAGACTAAACATTTATAGATAAGATTTAAGAATTTGGAGTGAAAATGTCCGATCTTCCTCAAGGACAAAAGCATTGTTCATTTTGCGGTAAAACGCAGTCTGAAGTCGGTAAGCTGATTGCAGGCGAGGACGCATATATTTGTAATGAATGCGTGGATGTGTGCTTAGACTTAGTGCAAACGAGTCAACAGGTGGAAACAGGTGATTGGGCAACACGTCCATTGCCAAAACCACATGAAATTCGTGCGGCTTTGGACCAGTATGTAATTGGTCAAGACACAGCAAAGAAAACACTTTCAGTTGCAGTGTATAACCATTACAAACGTTTAAAAGTATCTCAAACAGGGCATAAGCCTAAAGATGCCGTTGAAATTGCTAAAAGTAATATTTTGCTGATTGGACCGACAGGTTCAGGTAAAACATTACTAGCACAAACACTTGCACGTTTGCTTGATGTACCTTTTGCAATGGCTGATGCAACAACTTTGACCGAAGCTGGTTATGTTGGTGAAGATGTTGAAAACATTATTCAGAAACTTTTGCAAAAAGCGGATTACGATGTAGAAAAAGCACAAAAGGGCATTATCTACATTGATGAAATTGACAAGATTACCCGTAAATCTGAAAATCCTTCAATTACACGTGATGTGTCTGGTGAGGGTGTGCAACAAGCATTGTTGAAAATGATTGAAGGTACGGTTGCGTCAATTCCGCCTCAAGGTGGACGTAAACATCCACAACAAGAGTTTATTCAAGTTGATACTGCAAATATCTTGTTTATCTGTGGTGGTGCGTTCTCTGGTCTTGAAAAAGTTGTTCAACAACGTCAAGAAAAAGGTGGCATTGGTTTCACGGCAGACGTAAAGAATAAAGACGATAGTAAAAAAGTATCTGAATTATTCCGTCAAGTTGAAGCCGCAGATTTGGTGAAATTTGGTTTAATTCCAGAATTCATTGGTCGTTTACCTGTGATTGCAACACTTGAAGAGCTTGATCAAGAAGCCTTGATGCAGATTTTAACAGAACCAAAAAATGCATTAACGCGTCAGTATCAATATCTTTTTGAGATGGAAAATGTAGACCTTCTTTTTGAAGACTCTGCTTTACGTGCGATCGCGAAAAAAGCGTTAGAGCGTAATACAGGTGCGCGTGGTCTGCGTTCTATTTTAGAAAATGTATTGCTTGAAACTATGTATGACTTACCAAGTCGTTCAGACATTGGTACTGTGATTATCAATGAAGCGGTGATTAACGATAAAGCTGCACCAGAGTTCAAATCTGAACGTCAACCAAAGCATGAAAATACTGAAGTTGAAAAAGTAGATTTGAAGGTGTTGGATACAAAATCAGCTTAAAAGCTGGATTCTGATACATCCTCAGTGCAATTCATCTGAAACGTGCAAGTAGCTTGACTATTTGCACGTTTTTTATTTTTAAATGGTCATTGAAATGTTAAGCTGGCTGTAGACAATAGGGTTTATTAAAAACGAAAATAAAAAATACGCGGTGAGGGAAAATCATGCGTTACATCGGTCTAGTCGTTTTGATCAGTTGTGGGTTGGCAGCTTGTCAAAGTCATCAATCTGTTGAACAGCAACCTGCAAAAGTTGTTTCAACTTTAGATCCTATCGATTTCAAAAAAGAAGATTCGTTGGTTCATGAAAAGCTTGAACAATATAAAGTTGCATCATTCTCTACCGGATCTTGGGTCAATCAAAAGCCGGGGCAATACTTTAAGCTGGTTAAGCCTCAGAATCCTCAAGCTGCGATTGTGTATTTTTATCGACCGGATAGTCGTTGGAATAGACAAGAAATTATTCCAAACAATTTTTTTCTGAATGGTAAGAAAATTCCAAGCTTGATCAGTAATCATTATTACTGGATTGAACTGGCTGAAGGTGACTATAAATTAAGTCTCAGTCGCCCATTAACGGTTTTTCATTTCCAGAAACCCAAAGTTGCTTACTTCTCAGTGGAAGCTGGCGGGCAATATTTTGTCAAATATGAAGAAGAAAAATTTCGCGGTGGTCCCAATGGTGAAGCAGGGTTATTACGTGTAGGGCCTTTAATGCAAATGCCTACTCGACAAGGGCTCAAAGAAATTGCAATGACTCAACTGAAAACTCCAGGCCTTAATTTCGTGGCTGAAGTGACTGCAGATGGTCGTGTGATCAAACCTAAAGAAAAAATCAAAGGTGAACCGTACAAAGTGAGTGATGATGTGCATTTGGGGCAGCAGTTTAAACTTTGGAACCCAATGACTTGGTGATCTATCGCTAGAGGATGCTTGATATAGAAAAGAGAGCGTGGCTCTCTTTTCTTATTTGTTTTATTGAGTATTTGCGGCCTTTTTTAAAGCATCTAGCTTTTTAGTCACTTCTTTAAAGTCTTCAGATGCGGTTTGTACACTTTTAATCAGTTGGCTGTTCATGACTTTCATGGTTTCTTGAGCAACTTGAGGTGTTTTTTTCAAAATAGACTGTCCAATTGCACTTGAATAAAAATCAATTTGAGCTTGAACTTCTTCAGCACTGTATATGTCTTTATAAATCTTAAGATAAACAGGTTTGATTTGATCCCAAGCAACAGTTTTTTTACTTTGCTCATACATTTTGTCAGCAAGCTCATTGGCGACAATTTGTTCTTGTGGATTGAGCTGATCTTTTTTTACTGTCATTTGAATGATTTGGTAAGCTTGTTGATCTAACTGAGGGCGAATCTGTTGTATGGTTTCTTGTAGCAGTTCATCAATATTCATGACTTTTAATAATTGTTGAACTTGTTGGTCTGAAGCGGGCGCTGCAAAAGCAAAATTTGTGCTGATACATGCGCTTGCAAGTAGTAAGTGTCGGAGTAATTTCATAAAATACCTATATAAGTTCTGGTTGTAATTCACATCATAAAATGGTTGAGTAAAAGCTTATTCAACTTGAAGAATTGGCTTTAAAATCGTTTCCATTTTTTCTTTCAGGGCTTTTTGATTTTCTACTTTTAGCATTTTTTCTTGAGAAAACTTTGCGGTTTCTTGCATGACTTCTGTCATAAGCGTGTTCATCTTTTGATTGATAGATTGTCCAATCGGTGTACTTAAAAAAGCGATATTGGCTTGAACTTCTTCTTCAGTAAAGGTCTTTTTAAATAATGATTTAAACATGTTGAGATATTCTGGGTCAGTCACCAGCTGTTGTTGAATATCACTATACAGCGCACTAATTTGTAGTGCTGCATTTTGTTGATCGATATTCAATGTTTGAGCCCCCGTCACTTGGCGAACAAGAGCTTCTGCTTGATCGTCAAAGTAGGGTTGCATATCACGAGTACTTTGTTTGAAAATCTCTGAGATATTGGAGAGCTGCATCAATTTGTCGACACTTTTATCTGTTGCTGGAGATGCAAAACTTGACACTGTGATACAGCATAAACTTAAAGTTAAAACGAACTGCTTAATTTTCATAGGTTTTCCTTTATTTATTTTCATCTAAATGATGCAGTTGCTGAATAATTTCTCCAATTTTATTGCGATATTGTTGGATAAATTGAGGATCATTGACTGCCTTATGAATAGCAGCATTGCTTTCTAGGAATATTTCTGTGTCAATATTGGCAAGTTTTGTGTATAGCTCTTGGCTTGATGTTGTATCACGCTGAGAGAGCATATCAATTTCTTGAGAACTTAACGATTCTAAAAGAATTTGTTTGGTTTGGGCGATAAATTGTGGATCTCGGAGAATATTTTCTGGTATTGCCTGATAAATCTCTACAATTTGAGGAATGATTTGTTTTTCTTTATCAGTGAGTTCTATTGTAGTTAATCCGTTTTTGATTAGATTTTCTGCTTGATTTTGATAGATCCGTTTTGCACTTTCATTGTATTGTAGGCGCCATATTTGATTGGTAATGATACCTTGCGCTAATCGGTCAATGGCATCACTATCTGTGTTTGAGGCAAAACTTTGAATAGAGATCAAGCATACAAATAACCCAGAAAAAATAATATATTTTATAAAGTTCATGATCTGACTCAAAATAAAAAGCACTCTAATCATAGAGTGCTTTTTAAGTGATGCTCAAGCTTAATCTAAGCTTTAGATCAGATTATTGTGCAACAGCATCAACCACTGGGATTTTACCAATTTTGGCTTGCCAGATTTTAGGTGCAGTCGCATGAATAGAAGTACCATTGACATCAACTGCAACAGATACAGGCATGTCTTGTACTTTAAATTTGTAAATAGCTTCCATACCTAAGTCAGCAAATGCAACAACTTCTGCTTCACGGATGGCTTTAGATACTAAATAAGCAGCACCACCAACAGCCATTAAATAAGTCGCCTTATTGTCTTTGATCGCTTCAACAGCAGCAGGGCCACGATCTGCTTTACCGATCATACCGAACAAGCCTGTTGCTTCAAGGACTTGACGTGTGAACTTGTCCATACGTGTTGCTGTTGTTGGGCCAGCAGGGCCTACAACTTCATCGCCTACAGGATCTACAGGCCCCACGTAGTAAATGAATTTACCTTTGAGATCTACAGGTAACTGTTCGCCTTTATTCAACATGTCAACCATGCGTTTATGCGCAGCATCACGACCTGTATAGATGGTACCGTTCAATAATAATGTATCGCCCGGTTGCCATGAGTTCATTTCTTCCTGTGTGATATTGTCTAAGTCAACACGTTTAGACGTTGACGTATCCCAAGTCACTTCAGGGTAATCTGAAAGTAAAGGCGCTTGAATATGTGCGATACCTGAACCGTCTAACTGGAAATGAGCGTGACGAGTTGCAGCACAGTTTGGAATCATACCAACTGGTTTACCAGCAGCATGGCAAGGGTAGTCTTTGATCTTGATATCAAGCACTGTGGTTAAACCACCAAGGCCTTGTGCACCGATACCCAATGCATTTACTTTTTCAAAGATTTCAATACGCAGTTCTTCGATTTGGTTCTGTGGACCACGGCGAAGTAACTCGTCCATATTGATTTCTTCCATGAGCGACTCTTTTGCAAGCATCATGGCTTTTTCAGCAGTACCACCAATACCAATACCGAGCATTCCTGGAGGACACCAACCCGCACCCATCGTTGGTACAGTTTTAAGTACCCAATCTACGATCGAGTCAGAAGGGTTAAGCATTGCCAGTTTAGATTTATTCTCTGAACCACCACCTTTCGCTGCAACAGTAATATCGACTTTATTGCCTGGAACGAGTTTGTAGTGAATTACAGCAGGTGTATTGTCTTTGGTATTTTTACGACCAAAAGCAGGATCTGCTAAAACTGAAGCGCGGAGTACGTTACTATTTTCTAAATAACCTTGGCGTACACCTTCATTGATCGCATCATCTAAGCTCATGGTTAAATCAAATTTAACATCTAAGCCCACGTCAACAAATACGTTAACAATACCAGTATCTTGACAGATTGGACGATGACCTTCTGCACACATACGTGAATTAATTAAGATTTGTGCAATTGCATCCTTTGCAGCTTGGTTCTCTTCACGATCATAAGCACGGCTCATCGCTTGGATAAAGTCTTGTGGATGATAGTACGAAATGAACTGAAGCGCGTCCTTGACCGATGTGATCAAGTCATCTTGTTTGATAATAGTTGTCATATCAAAAATCTCTTGAGCGGGCTGTTAGCTAGCGGGCTAAATTATACGTGATATTGCTTGTTTTGTGGTGGCTTAGATCTAATTTCAGCCTAAAGTTTTATGATTTTATTTGAGAAACTCAGCTTATATTTTGATTGATAAAGTCAACTTTTCTACTTTTTATATAAATGATGATAAAGCCGTATTGAAATAAATTTCAGATTTTACAGGGTGAAAAGCTCTATACTCTATTGAGTTAAAAGCTTGGGCTAAATAACAACAAAATGGAAAACTATACGCATCTTGCGGAAAATATTATTGAAATTTATACAAAGCATGCTCGTGCATGGACTGAATTACGCGGGGAATTTCTTTATGAAAAAGCGTGGTTGGATCGCTTTTTAGCTTTAATTCCAGCTCATTCCCATATTCTTGACTTGGGTTGTGGTTCAGCAAAGCCAATTGCAGCTTATTTGATTGAGCAAGCGAATACTGTGACAGGTGTTGATAGTTCTGATGTGATGATTGAAATGGCGAAACAGAATTTTCCTGAGCACACTTGGATTTTAGCTGATATGCGAACAGTAAATTTAGATCGCAAATTTGATGCAATACTCGCTTGGGATAGCTTTTTTCATCTTACACCACAAGATCAGCAAGATATGTTTGAAATTTTTGATCAATATACAAAAGCTGGCGCTGCTTTAATGTTTACCAGTGGACCATCACAGGGTGAAGCGGTTGGAGAGATGTTTGGTGATGCGCTGTATCATGCGAGCTTATCATCCGCTGAGTATCATGAACTATTTAAAAAATATAATTTTGAAGTGATAAAGATGATTGCTGAAGATCGTGATTGTACTGGGCATACTGTTTGGTTAGCCAAGAGAATATAAAATACCTAGATGAAAATAAATTAAGCAATAAATACAAAAATATCTAAAAATTTTAATATTCTCAAATTAAGAGATTAATATATTTTAATTGTGGGTATTGAAGTTATTTTTTAGTTTAATTTCTAAATAAGTAAAAATAATCTTAGCTAATTTAATATACTTTTCACGTTTATTTTTTTACCTATCATTATTTTGTAGTTAAATTAGCGTGTTATTGTAAATTTTAGTGAAAAATCATATTATAATGATAATAATTCTCATTGTTTTTCTTGGTGCAATAATGCCTTTTGTTAAAAAAAGCTTAACTTTAATGATGCTGTCGACGGGAGGACTTTTCGTTTCCTCTTTAACATTTGCAAATACAGATAGCAGTGAAGAACAGAAAAAAAGCACAGCAACGCTTCCCACCATTGTCATTGAAGCAATGAATGATGGTGACCCAATAAAAACATATGTGGACTATAAACAAGCCAATGTTACGAGAAATGGTTTAGATAAAAAAGATATACCACAAACGATTGATACAATTGATGTTTCTAAATATAAGCTGTATGGCGCAAATGATCTGAGTGTTATGTTACAAGGCACGCCGGGCGTTTCAACCAGTTATGATATGCGTGGTGATGGTATTATGCTGCGAGGGTTTAGTGCGGATTCTGGAGATATCTATCGTGATGGCGTGCGTGAAAGTGGACAGATACGTCGCAGTACCGCCAATGTTGAACGAATTGAAATTTTAAAAGGTCCTGCATCTGTATTATATGGCCGTAGTGGCGGTGGTGGTGTGATCAATATGGTCACCAAATATGCAAATTTTGATTCGGGAAGCTCAGTTGGGGCATACGTGGGTTCTTATGATAATGTTGGCGGAACGCTTGATATTAATAAAGTGCTTAATGATAACTGGGCTGTACGTTTGGTTGGTGAAAAGTCCGATACCAATAGTTTCCGTTCTGATATCGGTGCCAATGAGGAAATGATTTCTCCAAGTGTGACTTATCGTAGTGATGATGAAAAACTACTTTGGACGACCGAATTTACTTACGACAATATACATCGAGTTCCTGATCGTGGTCCTTCCTATGAGAACTTGCCTGCTGGGACTTCAATTAAGATGGGGTTTGCTCAATCTGGGGATTATGTAGAAGATATTCTTCAAACAATGCGTACAGATGTTAAATATGAATTTGCGCCAAATTGGAAATTTCATTGGGGCTTAAGTCATCGTGAGTCGGAACAAAATTTTGATCATTTTTATTTAGGCTCGATGTGTACTGCTGACGTGAAGCCAACGAATACAAATAAAGGATGTTATAAAGGTTATGTCAATCAAATTTATTATTGGCAGCAAACAACCAATAAAACTACAACTAATACTTGGGATATAACTGGTGAGTTTAATACTGGTGCGATTAAACATAATGTTCTAGTCGGTACAGACTGGTCTTATGAACAGCGAGAACCTTTACTATCAAATAAAAACAAGGATGGATCATTGATTTATGGATTTGTGAACCCACTAACAGGTGATCGTTTTAGTAACCGTGGCACAGGGCATATTACGACCTCTCACAATTATAATGAAGGAACAAATTATGCGCTTTTCCTTCAGGATCTCATTAGCTTTAATGATCAGTTTAAAATGATGTTAGGTGGGCGTTATGATTACTATGAGTCAAAAACCACAAATAAATTAGAGAGTTCAACATCATATCGACAATCACGTGCAGTTAAAGATGAGACATTTAGCCCAAATGTAGGTTTTGTATGGCAACCCGTCCCTGAACAAAGTCTATATGCATCTTATAGTCGAAGTTTTTCACCTTTTGGCGGCAATATGGGCGTCAATGTTATAAATGCAACCGATGATCTAAGTGCATTTAATTATGAGCCGCAATATCTTGATCAATATGAAGTGGGTATAAAAAGTGATTGGCTGGATTCTAAGCTAAATACACAATTATCTGTATTCAATATTAAAAAACATAATATCCGCGCGCGTAAAGATCCAGATGATAATAACTCGCCTTATGTTGTTGTTGGGGAAAATGAATCTAAAGGATTAGAGTTTAGTTTTATTGGTCAGGCACTGAATAATATTTATGTTCGAGGTGGCTATGGTTATACAGATGCCAAAATTACTAAACATGATTTAAGACCTGAATTGGTTGATAATAATTTACGCAATGTTTCCAAGCATACAGGCAATTTATTTGTACGTTATCTTCCTACCGAAAAAATTTATGGTGAGGTTGGTGCAACCTATATGGGGGATTATTATACTTCTGATGAAAATACCACCAAAATGCCAGACTGGACTCGTATCGATGCTGCAATTGGTTATAAAGATGATAAATGGGGCGCGACGATTGCTGTGAATAATTTAACAGATAAAGAATATTGGCGTTCAAACGCTATGCCGGGTACTCCTCGAAATTATTTATTCCGCGTGAACTATTTCTTCTAAGTTTTAATCTGATTGAAAATAAAGCTGTCTAATTGCCATGATAGCAATTGATTCGATGGGGATATCAGTATCATAAAGACTGATTTATGAGTTTTTAGTCAATATATTATAAAAAACCACCCAATTGATTTGGGTGGTTTTTTATGTCTAGCAGATCAGCATTAATGTGCGGCTTGTTGTTCTGACTGAATCGCGGTCAATGCAATGGTAAAGACAATATCATCTACCAATGCACCACGCGACAAGTCATTTACAGGTTTATTTAAACCTTGCAGCATTGGACCAACACTGACCACATTAGCCGAGCGTTGAACTGCTTTATAGGTGGTATTGCCTGTATTGAGATCTGGGAAGATAAATACATTGGCACGCCCAGCAACTTGAGAGTCTGGTGCTTTAGAGCGGCCAACGCTTTCAACAGATGCAGCATCATATTGTAAAGGACCATCAATCAGTAAATCTGGACGACGTTGTTTGGCAATTTCCGTGGCTTTTGCAACTTTTTCAACTTCTGCACCTGCGCCTGAAGTACCGGTTGAATAAGAAATCATGGCAATACGTGGATCAATACCAAATGCTTTTGCCGAATCTGCAGATTGAATTGCAATCTCTGCCAATTGCTCAGCATCTGGATCAGGGTTGATCGCGCAATCACCATATACATAAACTTCGTCTGGTAACAGCATAAAGAAGATTGAAGAGACCAAGGAGTATTCTGGTGCAGTTTTGATCAGCTGGAATGCAGGGCGCACTGTATTGGCGGTGGTGTGCACAGCACCAGAAACCAGTCCATCGACTTGATCAAGTGCCAGCATCATTGTACCGAGTACTACAGTATCTTGCAGTTGCTCACGTGCTTGTAATTCGTTGAGTTTACCTTTGCGTAATTCAACCATTTGGGTCACGTAGTTTTCACGGATCAGATCTGGATCTATAATTTCTAAATCCACAGGGAGTTCAATATTACGTGCTTTGGCGACTTCAAGTACCGCTTCAGGTTTTGCTAACAATACACATTGCGCAATACCACGAGATTGACAGATCGCTGCAGCTTGAATGGTACGCGGCTCATCGCCTTCAGGCAGTACAATACGTTTTTTTGCAGCAATAGATTTTTGTACCAATTCATGACGGAATGCAGAAGGAGATAAACGGGGTTTATAGTCACCATTCAACATTTGGGTCAACCATTCTGGATCAATATGGCTTGAAACGAAGCGGGTCACTTGATCGGCACGTTCAGTATCATCCACAGGAATTTCATTGCTTAAATTGGCAAGTTGCTGTGCTGTTTCAAAGGTACTGAGTGGTGTATGTAAAATCGGTAGACCATTTTTAATTGCAGACTGGCAGAACTCTAAAACCAATGGATTTGGCTCATGGTGTTCAGTTAAAACTAAACCTGCGAGTGGAATGCCATTGCTGGTGGCTAAACTACTGGCCAATAACACATCAATACGATCGGAAGCACTGATAATCAGTTCGCCTGCAACGAATTTTTGTAGCTCATGTTCAATATTTGAAGCAATTAAGCTGCTGTGCAATACACGGCGTGTGTTGGCTTTGCCCTGATTAATCCACGTGGCTTGAATTTGTTTTGCTAAGTCTGAGATGCGAGGCACACTCAAGGTGTCACTGAATGGAACTAAGCCAATAATTGGAAATGTTGCTGAGCCGATGTGTGCATGAGTTTTTTGAATTTCAGTTTTAAATTTTTCAGTATCTGCAACTAAACGTAAGCTTGGATCAATGGTCACTGGAATTTGTGCAGATTCAGCAGGTAGACCACGGGTACGCATAAACAATACGCCTGCATTACGCGATGATGATGCACCACCAAAATTACGTACTTGTGCTTCAACTTTTTCAGCAGTTTGTTCTGGTTTTTCGATATTGGCATTGCTGACAAAGATAACTTTAGCATCTAAAGCTTGCGCCAAAGAGGCATTTAAATCACTGGCAAAAGCATCACGTGCAGTAGGGACTAAGCCTTCTACAATCACAATGTCATGGGACTTTGCAATTTGGCGTTGTAAGCTGACTGCTTCTTCAAGGAGCTCATCAGTTTCACCATCATTGAGCTGTTGCGTGATTTTTGTATAAGCTATCGGTTCAACCGTATCTAATTTTGAGATATGACGGTAAAGCGCAGTGGTGCGGTCTGGTTCAGCGATTAATTCTTGTGAAAATGGTTTTACAAAGCCTGCTTTAACGCCTTGGCATTCCAATGCATAGACTAAGCCTAAACACGCAGACGTTAAGCCTACGCCTTCCCCAGTTGGAACCAATAAAATTGTTTTCATAGACGATTCTTTAATCAGTAAAAATATGTGAATTTATGGGTAAATTGAAGATGAATATCTCCAATCATCTGTTTCACTCAACATCTTTTTAGTGGTGTATACAGTGATCGCAAAACGATATTCATCTACAAGACTGGTTTATATATTTATGCCAGCTTAAACGATTACAAAACAGCTTTATATCAAAAATCTGCTCAAGATCATTTTTAATAACGAGCTTGAGTATGCTGCTATTTCAATAGGTATACTCAAAGCTCGTACAAGACTTACGACAGCTTAAGCTGTCGCAATATCAGATTCAGGCTTTTTTGCGGCCTGTTGTACCTCGTGTTCTACAACATGAACGGTTTCTTTGGCAATACGACCTTCTTCATCGGTTGGTATGACCCAAATTTGAGGACCTGTTCCAGCATCAATTCGACCTTCTGTACCACGTTTTAAACCATCATTCTGTTCTTTGCTGAGGTTGAAACCGAAGTGTGGTAAGTAAGCAATGGTTTTTTCACGAATATAGGCAGAGTTTTCACCAATACCGCCAGTAAAGAATAAACCATCGATACGCGGTAAACCGCAGCTTAATGCCGCAAGTGATTTGGCTAAACGATAACAGAATACTTCAATCGCCAAAGTCGCATCTTCATTGCCTTGTTCTGAAGCTTCAATCAAGGTACGCATATCATTTGAAAGATCTGATAAGCCCAGTAAGCCTGATTCACTATTCAGCATTTTATCAATTTTATAGATGTCCCAGCCTAGATTTGAAGCAAGGAAGCTATGAATACTTGGATCAACATCACCACTACGAGTACCCATCACCACACCTTCAAGCGGAGTCAGTCCCATGGAGGTATCGACACTTTGACCATTCCAAATGGCGCAAGTTGAGCTACCATTGCCTAAGTGTGCTGTTAACCAACCACCATGTTTGTAGCTACCCGCGAGTTCAGAACCACGTTCAGAAACATAGGCATGACTGGTACCATGGAAACCATAACGACGAACGTTGTGTTGTGTATACAGGAACTTTGGTAAAGCATAACGATATGCATGTGCAGGCATGGTTTGATGGAATGCTGTATCAAATACTGCAACTTGCGGTAATTCAGGGAATAGGCGCATTGTCGCATCGATACCGACTAAATGAGCTGGGTTATGCAGCGGTGCAAGTGGTGTTGCTTCACGAATTTTTTCTACAATTTCAGGCGTCAATAACTCAGCTTTGGTTAAGGTACCGCCATGAACAACACGGTGTCCAATGGCTTGAGGTTTATACTGTGATAAACGACCTAAGATGGTTTCTAAAGCTTTTTCATGGTCTGCATAGGGAATTGAAAGCTCAAGTGGTTGATTGCCCGCCGTGATTCCTTTAATACGTGCATCAGCAGAGCCTAGGTTTTCTGCTAAACCAAAGATTCGATCTTCACGACGTTCAGAAACAAGCGCATATTTGATTGATGAAGATCCGCAGTTAATTACTAATACTGATGTAGACACGTTTGAATACCCGAAATTATAATTTAAAAAAGTCATCCTGATTGATCTGATTATGCTTGTTTATAAAGGGCAAATTAGATCAGCAGTCATGTTGTACCATGTGTAGTTTTTTTGTCCTAGATAGACTTTAGGTGATTAGACTTTTGGACTATCGACCTGATATTGATTAATAATTAATATTTATCAATTGATTGTTAAAAATTATCACTCATTGTTGTTTTAATCTATCTGCATTATATAGTTTCTTGTAAATAATCTTGTCCTATCCAAAGGCAATCTTTGCGTCTTTCTAAAAGACAAATACATATTTTTTATCAAAATTTTAAATTGATTGATGTTTATTACGGTGTATTAAAAATAAAAAACTCAGCACTTATGTTTGAGATAAATGCTGAGTCGAGTTATTCAAGCTTGGAATCAATGACGAATTTGACCATCGCCTAAAACAATCCATTTTTGCGAGGTTAAACCTTCAAGACCGACTGGGCCACGGGCATGGATTTTATCGGTAGAAATACCAATTTCAGCACCTAAACCGTATTCGAAACCATCAGCAAAACGCGTCGAAGCATTGACCATGACTGAACTTGAATCTACGCGGGTCAAGAATTGACGCGCTAAGCTAAAGTTTTCAGTGATGATTGCATCGGTATGATGTGAGCCATATTTGTTAATATGTTGAATGGCTTCTTCAATCCCAGTCACAATTTTCACTGCCAAGATTGGACCTAGATATTCTTCATACCAATCTTCTTCACTGGCTGGTTTTACAGCATTGCCTAAGATTTTTTGAACATTGATACAGCCACGCAATTCAACGTTTTTTTCTGCATACAGCTCAGCGATACGGGGTAAAAACTCTTCCGCAATTTTTTCATCAACCAACAATGTTTCCATTGCATTACACACACCATAACGATGTGTTTTTGAGTTTAATGCGATAGGAAGTGCTTTATGTAGATCCGCCTGAGCCTCAACAAAAACATGGCAGTTTCCATCAAGATGTTTAATCACAGGAATGGTTGCTTCATTGGTAATGCGTTCAATCAAGCCTTTACCGCCACGAGGTACGATGACATCGACATACTCAGACATGGTAATCAATTGACCCACAGCAGCACGGTCAGTGGTGTTAATCACTTGTACACAAGTTTCAGGTAAGCCCGCTGCTTTTAAACCATGTTGAATGGCTTCAGCAATTGCTTGATTTGAATTCAATGCTTCAGAGCCACCACGTAAAATGATGGCATTGCCAGATTTTAACGCAAGTGAGGCCGCTTCAAGGGTAACGTTTGGGCGTGATTCATAAATCATGCCGACCACACCTAAAGGCACGCGCATTTTACCAATCTGAATACCCGTTGGACGGAAAGCAAGATCCGTGATTTCACCAATCGGATCGACAAGGCTGATGACATCTTTTAAGCCTTGTAACATCCCTTTAAAGCGTGTGGGGTTGAGTTCTAAACGATCAAGTAAAGCACTATCCAATTGATTGTCACGACCTTTGCTCATGTCAATTTGGTTGGCGGCCAAGATTTGCGGTTGACTATTTTCCAAAGCAGTATAAATCGCAGATAAGGCATTATTTTTTGCAAGTGTAGTTGCGCCTGCCAAAACACTAGCGGCTTGGCGTGCTTGCTTCCCTACAGTTTGCATATACTGTTCAATTGAGTCTTGCATAGCAGTTTATTTGATCATTAAAAATTTCCCTTTGATAGTAGCAGTCTAAGTAAAGCCAAGGAAGTATTTCACTGAAATAAACTTATTTTGCAGCGTTGAAGCGTTAAATATCTTGCAAAATCTTTTGCCATTTAAACTGGATAAACGGTCAATTTAGCGATTGCGTATAAATCACACATCTGTAAGAATGAAACAATAAGGACATTGATGTGATACAGAATTCATACGTATCACGAATTTGAAAGAATAATGCGGGTCAAAATCTTGCATATTAAAAGAATAAAGCAAGGATGGAGGAAGGATATGAATTCCATTATCCAAATGGACACAGAATCACACCAATCTTTATCAAGCTTTGGTTTTTTCGACATATACCACAAGAACAGTTTTAAGCAGGAGCCAAGAACAACTTGGATTGATGGCTGGAAAATTGAGTATATGGCGATCGCAGATCCACGAACAATTCACAATACCCCGATTGTGATTGTGGGCGGAGCGTTCCAAAACTTTAACTCATATAAGTATTGTGTTGAGCAGTTCTTTGAAAGTGGCCCAGTCATTTTGATTGATTTGCCCTCTATGGGCGCCAATCAACAAATCACCAATATCGACTCTGGTTTATCTGCGGGGACATTAGAATTACCTGATCTTTCTCGTATGTTGGGACAGTGGCTTGATATTGTCGCGATTGAAAAAGTTGCTGTGGTGGGAATTTCTTTAGGTTCTGTGATCGCTTCATTTTTTGTTGATCAACGCCCTGAACTGGTCGAAAAAATGATCTTGATGGGGGTGATGCAAGAAACTCGTAAAAGCTGGCGCATGTTGTTAGAAGAATCATTGATGTTGATGAAAGAACAACGTATGGGCGAGTTTGGTCAGGCCGTGATTTTGTATTTAGTTAATCATGCCAAGCTCGATAAAACGCGTATGTCGCCCACAGCCAAAAGATTATTCTTTAAGCAAATGGCTGAGTTTTCAAATACTGAACAAGAACGTTATGAAATCAATTGTAATCGTCTATTACGGTTAAGCCATGTACCGGTTCCTCAAGTGAATACACTGGTGGCATGTGGTCAATACGACAGTTTTACCTTACCGCATGAAAATGCAAACTTTGCTTTGCAATGCCCAGATATGCAGTTTGCAATGATTGCCAATGCCGATCATGTTCCTCAATTACAACGTCGTAAAGAAACCATGACTTTATTCACCACTTACTTAAAAGGTGGGTCGATCCAAGGACTGGATGGGATTGTCAATTTCACACGGGAACAAATGCAGCATATCGAGCGTCGTGGTGAAAATCGTATTCAAGTACTTGATCCACATCGTCAGTTGACACATCGCCATTCAAATAAAGTGATTCAGGTTGATGTGGTTGATTTAAATTACTTTGGTTTATTGATGCGTCTGGATCATCAACAAGATTTAGCTTTTGTAAATCAACATACCCGTGATTTGGCTTTAAATTTGAGTGATGATGAAGGTGAGTTTGCGATTGAATGTTTGATTTTTGAAACCTCCGCATCTGGTGTTCGCGCACTATTTAAGCATGGTAGCTTTGAAAATGCAGATCGTTTATTACGGTTTATTGCACGCCAGACCCAAGCAGTGCAGTTATGTATAACGCAAGAAGGCGCAGTAGCTTAGCCTTTGATATATTGATCTGTTAAAAAAACCAGTCTTTTGACTGGTTTTTTATTTCTTAGAATTGAAGTATTTAAATCTCGAAGTGTTAATGTTTCGAAGGATTTAAGTCTCCAAATTTCAATACATGATTGCTTTAGCGTTGTGCATCAATCATCCACACCAAATCACCTAGATGTTCTTCAGTATTGTATTCAGTTGAATCTGTATTGAAATAGACACGGGGCTGAATCACGTCAACTTTTTGAAAACCAGCTTGGTAGATAAAATTTCTGACTTGTTCTGGTGTGACAAAGTGAAAAGTAAAAGCACTTCGTGACATGACTTTTAACAGCTTGCTGCTGTTCCAAATCACATTTGCCAATTTGTTTTTTACTGGTTCAGGGTAAAGGTCGGTGAGATAATGCAGACTGTTAAAGTCTTGCCCATAATGTGCAATCGATTGAATTAATTGTTGTAACAGCTCTTTGGTGAAGTAGTTAATTAAACCTTCACTGATCACGACGAGTGGTCGTTGTGGATCAAATACCTCAAAGGCTTTTTTAAAATCCTCTGTAAATAAGTCGACGGACAACACATCTGGGCTCTTGTGATCAATTTGCTTAAGCGCCGCTTGCTTGGTTTTTGCCATACCGGGTAAATCTAATTCACGATAATCAATCAAGGGATAATGTTGTCTAAACCACCAGCCTCTTGGTGACAGCCCCGCGGCTATTTCCAATACTTGTAAGTTCGGAGACTGTTCAATCAGTTCAGCTAAGCGCTCATCCAACATGGTATGACGTTGCTTGAGTGTGGTACGCATACTGCCACCGACATATTTTTCTCCCCAACTTTCTATTGGGTGGGCAATCATAGCCAAAGTTTTACCTTTGGATGTGGCAAATAAGGGATGAGAAATGCCCATTTGATACCAAATATAGCCTGTGTAATGGGCTGTAAATGAAATATGGCGGTGCTTGGAAAGTTGCTGGTTTGACATAGTTATCCTTAACTTTTATTTTTTCTAATGGGGTCATGATGAAAAGCAATTAAAACATAACTAAAAATTTAATTTTGCTTCGTCGTCTTTTTTGATCCTTTGAACCCTCCTTTTAAAAAGGAGGATGGCTTAAATTTCTTTAATCATTAAGGGCTTATTAATCATTAAAGGCCTAAGACCCCCCCATTGATCATCAAGAGGGGGCAGGAGAATTGAGTTATCTAGCGCAATATCCTATGGATAGCTCTCTATTGGTTTTAAAGTGAATTTTTAAATTCTTCAATGACTTTTTTGACAGCTTGCCATTCATTTCCAAGATCAAATGTTTCATCAATACTGATCTGTGGAATTTTGCCACGCATACGTTCTAAACGTGCTTGATTCGGTAAAGGTAAGTTTTCGATCCCAGCCAATGCAATACATGCCGATTCACGGTTATTACACACCAAGCCCATATCACAACCTGCCTCGAGGGCAGCACGGATACGTGCATCTGCTCCGCCTGCAACACAAGCTGCTTGCATGCTTAAATCATCCGAGAATAACACACCATCAAATTGAAGCTCTTGGCGTAAAATCGTTTGAATCCAGTAAGGTGAAAAACCAGCAGGATTTGGATCTACTTTTTCATAAATCACATGTGCAGGCATAAGTGCATCCAGCTGGGTTTGTAGCTGAATAAAGCTTTGCATATCCTTGTTATAAATGTCTTGGTATTCACGTGGATCAATTGCTGCAGCAACATGTGAATCTGCTTTCACAGAACCATGTCCAGGAAAGTGTTTTCCTGTGGTTGCCATACCCGCACGTTGCATTCCTTTCATAAATGCGCTGGCAAGCGGCACAATATCTTGTACATTTTTTGCAAAGGCTCGATCGCCAATCACATCACTAACGTCATTCAGATCTAAAACAGGTGCAAAACTAAAATCAATCCCCACTGCAAGTACTTCAATTGCCATGAGCCAACCACATTGTTCAGCCAGAGTTAAAGCTTTTTCAGGTTGAGTTAAGTAAAGCTCACCAAAATGCCCCATGGCTGGTAGTAGGGTAAAACCTTGTTTTAGGCGTTGTACTCGTCCACCTTCTTGATCAACGGCAATAAGAATGTCGGGACGAATTTGGCGCATATGATCGGTTAAAGCGCGAACTTGAGCGGGTGATTCTATATTTCTTGAAAATAAAATCATGCCACCGACTTGCGGAGTTTGTAATAGTTCAATATCTTCTTGAGTAAGTTCTGTGCCTGCAATATCAAGCATCAATGCGCCGATCATAGGAATCCACGGTTGTATTTATATAAACTGGGAAACAATACCCGATTTCTGCAATGATTTGCTACACTTACTCAGTACAGATTATGCTAAAACTACACAACATAAACAGATAAAGTCGTTTAAGATATTGAAACTTTTGAGTTCAGATTGAAAAACGATATAGAAATTGGAAAACCCAAGGAAGTATTAAGAATTTATGAAAATTCAAACTCTCGCTTGCGCTATAGCACTTGCAACAGGTGGTTTATTCTTTACCCATACCATCAATCAGGCAATGGCGGAAACCAATGCTACAAACGTGTCTCAATCGATTCATCCTTCACAAGATCAAGCCTTAGTGACACGTCAACTTGCAACATTGATTGACCGTCAGCATTATTTGAATATGCGTTTAGATGCAAATACATCAAATCGTATTCTCGACATGTATATTGATAGCCTTGATCCAGAGCACACCTTATTTTTAGCTTCAGAAATTGAACAATATAAAAAGCAATATGGTGCAACACTCGGCGCAAAATTAAAAGCAGGCGATTTGTCTGGACCATTTGCGATTCATGCGCATTATCGTGCACGTTTAAAAGAATTTTATGAATTTGAATTGGCTGAACTTAAAAAGCCCCAGAACTTAAATCAGCCAAATGAATTTATTGATGCAGATCGTGAGAAAGCTGAATTCTTTGCCAGCAAAGCCGAGTTGCAAAACTATTGGCGTAAGATGTTGGTGTCGCAATTAATCAATCTCACCATTGCCAAGCAAGAAGATCAAGCCAAACAAAAAGCATTAAAAGATGATCCAACATTGGCCAATGGTCAGGATTTGGCAGCATCAGAAGATCTTACACCTGTTCAAACGCTTACCAAGCGGTATACCCGCCAACTAGAGCGTATTGGACGAACCAAGAGTGATGATGTACTGGAACGTATCCTCAATGCAATGACCTTGACCTATGATCCACACAGCAATTATTTCCCACCTGTTGATGCTATGGAGTTGAATCGTCAAACCACCTTACAACTTGAAGGTATTGGTGTTTCGATTCGTCCTGAGCGTGGTAATGAAGACTATACCAAGATTGAAACCATTGTAGATGGTGGGCCTGCAAGTAAGACAGGGCAGGTCAAATCTGGTGATCGCATTATTGGCGTTGCACAAGATGGCAATAAAATGGTCGACGTGATTGGTTGGCCAAGTTCTGAAATTGTCGGCTTGATTCGTGGTAAACGTGGCACCAAGGTGTCAGTGAAATTGTTGGCTGCGGGCGCTTCTATGAGCCAAGCACGAGTTGTGACCATTACTCGTGATGTGATTCAAGAAGAAGATGCCGGTGTGCGTTCACGTACTGTAGAGCTAACACGTGATGGTAAAAAACATAAGTTTGGTGTTTTAGAAATCCCATCTTTCTATCTGAACTATCGCGCACGTCGTGCAGGGACTGAATACCGTTCTGTTTCAGAAGATACCAATAAAGCATTGAAGTCACTTGCAGCACAAAATGTTGAAGGGATTATTATTGATTTGCGTAATAACCCAGGTGGTTCTTTAGAAGAAGTTGCCAAAATGATTGGGCAAGTGATTAAAGAAGGCCCTGTGGTTCAAATCCGTGATGGTAACGGCAATGTGAGCGTGTTTGAAGACACCGACGGTGGTGCGCAAACCTATGCAGGACCTTTGGCTGTTTTGGTTAACTTAGCCTCGGCTTCTGCCAGTGAAATTTACTCTGCTGCCTTACAAGATTACGATCGTGCTGTAATTTTAGGAAGTACGACTACGGGTAAAGGGACTGCGCAAGTTCAATTGGATAGCCTTGCTTATGGTCAAGCAACCTTAACGCAACGTAAATTCTACCGTGTGACTGGTGGCAGCACCCAAAACAAAGGCGTGATTCCAGATATCAAACTGGTGGATATTTATGATGAAGAGTTTGGTGAGCGTAAAGCTAAAAATGCTTTGAAATGGGATACGATTCCAACTGCGCCGTTTAAACGTGAAGGGTCAATTCAACCGTATGTGGCGCAGCTTGGCGAAAAATCAAAAGTTCGTGCGGCAGGTGATCCTCAGTTCCAATACTTAGAGACGCGTAAAGCGATTGCTCAAGAAACCAAGGATCAAAAACGAATCTCTTTAGATATTGATAAACGTAAAGCAGATTTGGTGGCGCTTGAGGCAAGAACATTGGCTGCGGAGAATAAGCGTCGCACTGAAACAGGATTAAAGCCATATTCAAATTGGGAAAGTTACCAAGCAAGTTTGGATGCATTGGCTGAATCAAGAGCGAAAATGAAGGTAAACCAACGTCCGGCATTGCCAGAGGAAGAGACCTTTGTGAATGAAGCTGCCAATGTTCTGTTAGATTTGGCACATCTAACAAGTAAATAACTAAAAATTCTATTTAGGTAAAATAAAAAAGCATATCTCGGATATGCTTTTTTTATTTCGATTCAAAAAATAACTTGACGTTCAATAGGATAGTGATATTTTAAGTAAAACGACCGTTCTTTAAAAAAGGTGAACCTTCTCGCAATTTTGCGTTGTATATATAGAGGTTGCTTATAACAAAAATAGGTTCATTACTGGAAGTAAATTTTTATGAGTTATATGAGTTATGATAGTAATCTCGTAATAGGTTCTGCATGTATTGCAGTTATCATCTGTTACGTAGCTATTTCATTAGAACAACTCATATTTACCCAACATACCCCTCGTCTACAGAAAATTATCTTATGCTTAAGTGGCATGGTTTTTGGCTTCGCCATTTGGGCAATGCACTTTGTCGGAATGTTGGCTTGTGATCTACCGCAAGGTTATTCCTTTGATTTAACATTAACCGTGATCTCCTATATTATTGCGGCCATGGCTTCGACTTTTGCGATTTGGCTCACCACTCAAGAGACTTTGCCAATTGTACGGTTGATTTTAGGTGGCGTGTTGATGGGACTGGGAATTTCTGGAATGCACTATATCGGCATGCTGGGGTTAACTATTCCAAATCAACAAGTTGATTATGATGTTATTTTGGTGATGCTCTCTGTCATCATCGCGATCAGTGGTTCAGGATTGTCTTTCTGGCTCGCATTTAAATATAAGAACTCTTTTAATCATAAGATGCTTTATAAAATTGCTGTATCAATCATGATCGCACTCAGTATTGTGGGAATGCATTATATCGGTATGGCAGCAGCAACGATCTCATCGGTGCATGACAATCATTTTGGAAGTCAACTACACGAAGGGCAAGGTATTTTATTGTTTACCATTATTTTTGTAGCGAGTTTAATACTTGTCTCTGCTTTTTGTGTGGCGATTTTAGAACGAAGATTAGAAGAACGTAGTTTACAGTTATTACAAGCCAATAAAGAGCTTGAAGACTTAGCACTTCAAGATAATTTGACTAAACTTCCAAACCGATTGTTTCTCGTTGAATACACCGATGCTTTATTTTTAGATTATAAGGACATACAGTCTAAAATTGCATTTATTTATATTGATTTAGACCGCTTTAAATCTGTTAACGACGCATTTGGTCATCATATCGGTGATGAGCTTTTGGTTAAACTCGCCCAGCGTTTATATCCGTTACTTAAGGATGGGCAAAGACTCACTCGTATTGGTGGAGATGAGTTTATTCTGATTCTGGAAGATTCTAATCGTAATGAAGCTGAAGAGATTGCTGAATTATTCTTACAAAAAATACAAGATGGTTTTCAAATCTCAGGTAAAGAAATTAATATTTCTGCCAGCATTGGCATCGTATTTTTCCCCGACCATGGGCAGAACCTACAAGATTTATTGATCAATGCTGACTCCGCCATGATGCAATCTAAAGAGCAGGGGCGTAATACTTTTAGTGTTTATAGCAGTTCTTTAGACCAACAACACCAAAGCCGTAGTCAATCTAAACTCATCAATGATTTATATAAAGCAGTCGAAGAACAACAATTTATTCTATTTTATCAACCTAAATTTACAGCGGACTACCAAATTTGTGGGGTAGAAGCTTTAATCCGTTGGAAGCATCCAACCCTAGGCTTACTAGCCCCGAGTATGTTTATTGATGGTGCTGAGCAAACGGGGCTGATTATTCGTATGGGCTATTGGGCCTTAGAGAAAGCATGTAAGCAAATTCAAGAATGGGAAGATAAAAAATATGCTTTTGGTCCCATCGCCGTAAATCTTTCAGCAGTACAATTTGAACATAAACATTTGATTGAAACTTTAGAAAAATTGATTCAAAAATACCATGTCAAGAATGGTAATTTAATTATTGAAATTACTGAATCTACAGCGATGCATCATATTGATGACAGTATTCAAACCTTTGAGAAATTAAGAAATTTAGGTATCCGACTGGCAATTGATGATTTTGGAACGGGGCATTCGAGTTTCTTGTATTTAAAAGATTTACCAGTAGATGAATTAAAAATAGATCGAGAATTTATCCGTAATTTGTGTGAAGGTTCAAAAGAACAAATCATTTTAGAAAGTATTATTCATTTGGCGATTCGTTTGGGTCTGGTGGTGACGGCAGAAGGCGTTGAAACTGAACAGCAGGCGCAGATTCTTAAACGTTTAGGTTGCCAGCAATTACAAGGTTATTTGTTAGGAATGCCGCTACCTGTAGACCGTTTGGAAACCAATTATAGTATGGTTAAAGCTGTACCTTAAATATAAAAATAATCAGCAAGCTAAAGACTTACTACAATCATTCAAAAGCTAGATGGTGTTGATAAACATCGAGATCACCAAATATTGAATCTGACAAATCAAAACAGTACATGTACATTCTCTTATTTAGAATAATTCCAACTTTAGCTCCACAATGACTGTCTTAATTATCGGGATGATGTGATATGAAATTAAAAGATATTTATGTAATTGTTGCACTACTGTTGTGTAGCGGGTTGGCTTATGCAAACGACTATAATGACGATGCGGTCAAGAAATGCTTTGATTTTGGAATTAAACAGAATGGGGAAAACGCTAAAATTTTGAATATAAAATATTTTAAAAAGAACAGTATTATTATCAATCGTTTTGATCAAAAGCTTGGAAATCAATATATTTCAACAGAAATTATGGGAAAAATTTACAAGAGTGAAAAGGAGCAGTGGAGTTTCGTTTGTTTGCTTGAAGATAGTGATCATGTGCAGTACTTTACGCTTTTAGATGATATGTACTTAAATCGCTTGGATGATCGTCACGAAAACTAATGTATAGATTTGGACTGATTTCAGCTCAGTATTGCTCTTCGTGTTTCTGGAATTTTTTGCGATGTCTGCGCGATCAAAGTGCTTAATCATATAGCAACAATCGTTAAAAACGACGCTAAATCTGATACAATATCGCCAATTTTGAATTCCCATTTTCCAGTTCAAGTACATATTTATAAATGTGTACATAACTGTGTACATATTGTAGATTTTTTATGTTTAAAGATGAATTAGCGGCGCAAGTCGCTCAGCGACGTACCTTCGCTATTATTTCCCACCCCGATGCTGGTAAAACCACAATGACAGAAAAACTGTTATTGTGGGGTAAAGCAATCCAAGTTGCAGGTATGGTTAAAAGTCGAAAGTCTGACCGTTCTGCGACATCTGACTGGATGGAAATGGAAAAAGAGCGTGGTATTTCGATTACCACCTCAGTCATGCAGTTCCCTTATAAAAATCATGTCATCAATTTACTTGATACACCGGGACATGAAGATTTCTCTGAAGATACCTATCGTACTTTGACTGCTGTTGACTCCGCGTTGATGGTGATTGATGGTGCAAAAGGGGTCGAGGAACGGACCATCAAATTGATGGAAGTGTGTCGTATGCGCGATACCCCGATCATTTCTTTCGTCAACAAAATGGACCGTGAAATCCGTGAGCCATTAGAATTGCTTGATGAAATTGAAAACGTGCTTAAAATCCGTTGTGTGCCGATTACTTGGCCATTGGGTATGGGGCGTGACTTCGCGGGTGTATATAACATCATTGAAAATAAGCTTTATGTATATAAAGCGGGTTTTGGTTCGACCATTACAGATATTGAAATTCGTGATGGCTATGACTATCCAGACATTCGTGAAAAAGTCGGTGATCTGGCCTTTGCTTCATTTGAAGAGTCTTTAGAGTTGGTGCAAATGGCGAATGATCCGCTAGATCCAGCGGAGTTTTTAGCAGGTCGTCAAACACCAGTATTGTTTGGTACAGCGTTAGGTAACTTTGCGGTTGACCATGTATTAAATGCATTTATTCAGTGGGCACCACAACCAAAAGCGCATCCAACACATGAACGTACTGTTGAAGCAACGGAAGAAGGCTTCAGTGGATTTGTATTTAAAATCCAAGCCAATATGGACCCAAAACACCGTGACCGTATTGCCTTCATGCGTATTTGTTCAGGTAAGTATGAGAAAGGTTTAAAGATGAATCATGTGCGCATTGGTAAAGATGTGCGTATCAGTGATGCATTGACATTCCTTGCGGGTGAACGTGAGCAACTTGAAGAAGCTTGGCCTGGCGATATCATTGGTTTACATAACCACGGTACCATCCAGATTGGTGATACATTCACTTCTGGTGAAAAGCTCCATTTTACCGGGATTCCACACTTTGCACCTGAAATGTTCCGCCGTGTACGCTTAAAAGATCCATTGAAATCTAAACAATTGCAAAAGGGTTTAAAAGAGCTTTCAGAAGAAGGTGCAACGCAGGTGTTTATGCCGCAAATCAACAATGACTTGATTGTTGGGGCTGTAGGTGTACTTCAGTTTGATGTGGTGGCGTATCGTTTGAAAGAAGAATACAAAGTAGATTGTATTTATGAGCCAGTGAACATCAACACAGTGCGTTGGGTTTCTTGTGATGATGAAAAGAAATTTAATGAATTTAAGAAAAAGGCACATGACCAACTTTCTGTCGATGGTGGTGGGCATTTAACTTATCTCGCACCAAGCCGAGTGAATCTACAATTAATGCAAGAGCGTTATCCGGATATTCAATTCCGTTCTACACGTGAGCATTAAGTTCTGCTAACTTATTGCAAAATGTAAAAACAGCTTCCTTGTGAAGCTGTTTTTGTATCAAAATACAATGCTTTTTGTCCAAAGGGATTTATGCAGTGCAATTTTCAAAAAAAATAATTTCAGTGCTTTGCTTAAGTACAATGGTTTTGGTTGCATGTGATTCTAAAAAAGATCAGGACAAAGATGGTTCTGTATTACAACCCAAACAAGAAGCCGCTGAAGTCTTACCTTATTTAAATATTCAAGAAACCAAAGCTGATTATGCCTTACCGTTTTGTGAAAAGAACAATTGCATTGAAATTGATATTCAAACCATTAAAACTCAAGACAATTGGTTAAATCAGTGGATTGCAAATAGTCAGTCCAGCGTGATTCAGGCACAGATTGATTTAAAACAGAATATGACCTTACAACAAGCCATTAATGCTTTTGTCAAAAAGTCAGATACCTGGCAAGAAGAATTCCCGAAAAATAAAGCCTTTGAACTGCATATGCAAACGCGTATGGCTTCACAACGCAATCAGTATGTTTTGTTGCAAGTTTCAGTCAATAGTTTACAAGCAGATGTCAGTATCAAAGAACGACAATACTTTTTTGTTGCTGACCGGAAACTGAAGAAAAGCTTAAGTATTTTAGATGTGATAGATGCCAAGCATCAGAACCAACTGAATACTTGGGTCCAAGAAAAATATGCGGAATGGTTGGAAAAGCAAAATAGCGATGTGAAAAAAAATGCGCCTAAAAAGTTATATTGGGGGCAAGCCGATTGGTTCTTTGATGGTGAAGGTGTTGGGTTACATTATCGCGCCAATGAAATTGTCGAAGATGGTACCCAGTTGGATATTTATTTGAGCAAAGAACAGACGCAAAAAATACTCAAGCCTGAAGTGTATCAACGCATGTTCTAAGGTGTATTCTGATCATTCTGCCAATTTTAGCGGGATTCTAAAGCAGAGCGGTTAAGATCACCTTGTTGAATTGACTCAGCGATCAATAAACTTGAGCCATGTATTGCAATAACGCTTCAATTTTCATACAAATTTTGATTGAGGATTTGTATAGAGAAGAATAGGCTAATGAATATAGAGATTAAAAAATCTTGGCTTTATTCGTTGGATAGGTTTGTGAAATGTTAAATCAAAAAAGTACTTTAGCGCTTTCAATTCTGGTGATCACTTTAGGGTTAACTGCATGTCAAAAATCTGACTCGAAAAAAGCAGAACCAACAGTTGATCAAAGTGCTGCATCTCAAGTGCCTGATACTTCAATATTATTACAGGGCGATACAGAAAAAGTAAAATTGACATTACCTGAGTGTAATGGCAATACATGCCCTGAGTTTTCTATAGAAAGACTAAAAAGTAATCAGGCTTTTGTTGATGAAACGATTGATCAAGCGATTTTAGATAATCTGGATAAAATGCTGGATATCGCGCAATTGAGTAAAGCAAAAAAGGATGCAGATCAGCAACAAACGGCTTCACAAGCTTCAGCAAGTGAGGTGCAAGCCAATAAAACCCCTGTTCAGCAATTGCAAGAGCGGGTGCAACCTTATGCAAATTCATTCCTTGAGATGGATAAAGAGCTTAAAACATTAGGGGCAAGTGGCCAGATCACGATTAGTTTAAGTCCTAAAATTTTAAACTCAGATAAACCTTTAGCGACGGTGGTATTAAATACCAGTAGTTATTTAGGCGGTGCGCATGGGGCATCTGCGCAAACCTATTTTAACTTTGATTTGGTGAGTAAAAAACAAGTTGGCTTGGATCAAATCATTGAAGCCAATCAAAAAGCTAAATTTGAAAAATTGGCACATGATGCATTTAAAACTTGGGTTATCGATTCAAAACTTGCTGAAAGCGTCAATGAATATGAACAGGCGTGGAAGTTTACATTATCAGATAATTTCTATTTGGGTAAACAAGGTCTGATTTTACAATATGGTGAATATGATATTGGGCCTTATGTTGTTGGCTTACCGCGTTTGATGATTCCTTACGATCAGTTAAAAGGCGTGCTGAAAAGTCAATATTTCCCAGCGGAGATGCAAGTTGATCAGCCAAGCAGCTCTACACCTGTTGCAAGTGGTAAAGCGAAATCCTAATGCCTTGGCCTTTGTTTGATACGCATACGCATTTTGATGTTCCTGATTTTGATCTGGATCGGGAACAATTGGCGTATCAAGCAAAAAAGGTGGGTGTAGAACATTTGATTTTGATTGGGTTTCTATATGAACGCTTTCAAGATTTGATTGACACTCAGCAATTTTTAAATCAGCTAAATAATGCGCCCCGTAGCCATCTTGCGCCGGGGTTGCATCCCTTTTATATCGAACAACACCGTCTAGAGCATTTAAATGCTTTGGAAAATATACTGAAAACTGAAGTTTGTATTGCGGTTGGTGAAATAGGCTTAGACACGTTTCTTAAACAGCATAAACAAGCTGAGATTTTTCAAAAACAACAAGATTTTTTTTCAGCCCAAATTGAACTTGCCCAGCAATACGATAAACCCATTCTTCTACATATTCGCAAGTCTCATGCTGACGTGCTTGCAATGTTGAAACAGCACCAGTTTAATCATGGTGGTATTGCACATGCTTTTAGTGGCGGGATAGAAGAAGCAAAAGCCTTTATTAAATTAGGCTTTAAACTGGGTGTCACAGGACAAATTACCAATCCAAATGCAAAAAAACTGCATGCAGTTGTACAAGCAGTTGGTGCGCAACATTTAGTGCTAGAAACCGATTGCCCAGATATGACACCATTGTGTTGCCAGACGTCTGAGCAACAGCATACCCGTAATACACCAGTGAATTTGCCTTTTGTCTTGGCAGGTTTAGCTGAAAGCTTGGCAATGGATCAAGCAACACTGGCAAGTGTGTTGTGGAAAAACTCACATGAATGCTTACATATAGCGATGTAAATTTGAATAAAAATAACCAATCAACAACACCTAAAATAAATATTTGTCTTAGATTTAAAGAAGTACTCCAAGTAGCCAATAAGAAAGTTAACGCCAAGCTGGAGGTTCAACCAATGGCAAAATATGGTCATATCAATCGTTTAAATTCTCTACAAGACCTAACTGTAGGGGATACAAGATATAAAATTTTTAATTTAAAACAGGTTCAAGCGAGTTTAGGTGATATTTCAAAATTGCCTAAATCACTCAAAGTATTATTGGAAAATTTACTTAGATTTGAAGATGATCAAACCGTGAGGCAAAGCGATATTCAGGCGATTGTCGATTGGCAAAAAAATAAAACTTCAGACCAAGAAATCCAATATCGCCCTGCACGGGTCTTGATGCAAGATTTTACTGGCGTACCTGCTGTGGTAGATTTGGCTGCGATGCGTGCAGCTGTACAGAAAGCCAATAAAGATCCCAATTTAATTAACCCTTTATCTCCAGTAGATTTGGTCATTGACCACTCTGTGATGGTGGATCACTTTGGGACAGATCATGCCTTCGATGAGAACGTCGAAATTGAGATGCAACGCAATGGAGAACGTTATCAATTTCTCCGTTGGGGACAGTCTTCTTTTGATAATTTTAGTGTGGTACCGCCCGGAACAGGGATTTGCCATCAAGTCAATTTAGAATACCTAGCTCAAGCAGTGTGGCTGGGTGAAAGTGATGGTGAGGTATTTGCCTTTCCCGACACTTTAGTCGGTACAGATTCACATACCACAATGATCAATGGTTTGGGTGTATTGGGTTGGGGTGTGGGGGGAATTGAAGCCGAAGCGGCCATGCTTGGACAACCGATTTCGATGCTGATTCCAGAAGTGATTGGTTTTAAATTGACAGGGAAATTGCGTGAAGGAATTACCGCAACGGATTTGGTTTTAACCATTACTCAGATGCTACGTAAAAAAGGCGTGGTGGGTAAATTTGTTGAATTTTATGGTGATGGGTTGGCATTTTTACCGCTTGCAGACCGTGCAACCATTGCCAATATGGCACCTGAATATGGTGCAACATGCGGCTTTTTCCCGATTGATGAAATCACTCTAGGCTATATGCGTTTAACGGGTCGTAAAGAAGACCGTATTGCATTGGTTGAGGCTTATTGTAAAGAACAAGGCTTATGGCGTCATACTGGGGATGAGCCTGTATTTACCGATGTGCTTGCTTTGGATATGGGAACCGTCGAAGCAAGTGTTGCTGGCCCGAAACGTCCGCAAGATCGAGTGGCATTGCCTGATATCCCACAAACTTTTAGTGCCTTAATGGCGCTGGATCTTAAACCAGCTAAAGGTGAAGAAAAAGAACGTTTAGCCAATGAAGGTGGTGCAGGTACAGCAATTGATTCAAAACAGTCTGCTTTACAAAATGAAGAACCGCATTGTGTGATTGATGGTAAACGCTATCCATTGACGGATGGCGATGTGGTAATTTCAGCGATTACTTCATGTACCAATACCTCTAATCCAAGTGTGATGTTGGCTGCGGGTTTGTTGGCAAAGAAAGCCATCGAAAAAGGCATTCAACGTAAGCCATGGGTGAAAAGCTCTCTAGCACCAGGCTCTAAAGTGGTAACCGATTATTTAGAAGCAGCAGGGCTATTACCTTATTTGGACCAGTTGGGTTATAACCTCGTTGGTTATGGCTGTACCACATGTATTGGTAATTCAGGACCTTTACCTAAACCGATTGAAGACGCTATTCAGTGCCATGACCTGAATGTTGCATCGGTACTTTCAGGCAACCGAAACTTTGAAGGACGGGTACACCCACTGGTAAAAACCAACTGGCTAGCATCACCGCCTTTGGTGGTTGCATTTGGTTTATTGGGTACCATTCGTAGTGACATTACCAGCACAGCATTAGGGCACGATCAACAAGGTCAACCGGTATATCTCAAAGACATTTGGCCGAGTCAAATCGAGATTGATGAGGTGCTGCAAAAAGTTAATACAGCGATGTTCCATAAAGAATATGCGGCAGTTTTTGATGGTGATGAAAAATGGCAAGCAATTCAAATCCCTGATTCTGAAACCTATGAATGGGATGAAAACTCAACGTATATTCGTCATCCTCCATTCTTTGACGGTATTGATCAACCCGCGAAACCAATTAAAGATATTCTCAATGCTAATATCTTGGCCGTTCTTGGTGACTCAGTCACAACAGATCATATTTCTCCTGCGGGGAATATCAAGAAAGACAGCCCAGCAGGTCGTTACCTAGAAGCGCAAGGTGTCGATCAAAAGGACTTTAACTCTTATGGATCTCGTCGTGGTAATCATGAAGTGATGATGCGAGGAACCTTTGCCAATATTCGTATCAAGAATGAAATGCTCAATGGTGAAGAGGGCGGCAATACCCTCTATATCCCGACAGATGAGAAGTTAGCCATTTACGATGCTGCGATGAAGTATCAGCAAGATGGTACGCCGTTGGTCATCATTGCAGGTAAGGAATATGGTACAGGTTCATCACGTGACTGGGCGGCGAAAGGCACCAATCTTTTAGGAGTAAAAGCGGTGATTACTGAAAGCTTTGAACGAATCCATCGTTCAAATCTGGTTGGTATGGGGGTTTTACCTTTGCAATTTGTAGATGGTCAAACCCGTCAATCACTTAACTTAACTGGACATGAGCAACTGTCGATTTATGGTCTTTCTGATGACATACAACCGCATGAAAGTTTAGATGTGGAAGTTAAACGTGTTGATGGTTCAATAGATCGTTTCAAAGTGTTATGCCGTATTGATACTTTGAATGAAGTGGAATATTTTAAAGCAGGTGGTATTTTGCATTATGTACTGCGTAATTTAATCGCTTCATAGTCTAATCAATAAATCACGATTTATTTCAGTTCTCCAAGCCCTGTATAGAATGCAGGGCTTTTTTTATTGTGTTGGAGCAAGACACACTGTCGATAAATGAGTAAAATAGCGGGGTATTTTTGAGTTGATACTAGACATGACTGAACTTTTCCAAAATGATGAATATGAGCGCCGTTTTGCAGGCGTAGCCAAAATTTATGGAGAAGAGACATTCAATCACTATGAAAAAAGTCATGTCATGGTGATCGGTATTGGTGGGGTCGGCTCATGGGCGGTTGAAGCCTTAGCACGTACAGGGATTGGCGAGTTAACACTGGTCGATATGGATTCAGTGGCTGCTTCAAATATCAACCGACAGCTTCCTGCAATGACCTCTACTTTAGGTCTTGAGAAAATTGAAGTCATGGCGGAACGTTGCCGTTCAATTAATCCTCGGATCAAGATCAATTTGATTGATGATTATCTCAGCCCTGACAATGTGAAAGAAATTTTAGAAAATGTTCCCGATATTATTCTAGATTGCATTGATGACGTTAAAGCAAAATTTGCACTCATGCTACATTGTCGGTTTAATAAAATTCCTTTGATTGTTTCGGGTGGGGCAGGTGGTAAGCTTGATCCTTTAAAAATTCGTGTTGCTGATTTATCTAAAACAGAACAAGATCCGATGCTTGCAAAATTACGGAGTCAGTTGCGCGCCAAAGGCATTTGTAAGAAACCAAAAGAAAAATTTGGCATTACGTGTGTGTATTCAATTGATAATCCTTTTTCCAGTGCTGATGTGTGTGCGAGTGCAGGCTTGCGCTGTGGTGGATATGGCTCGGCTGTGGTGGTGACTTCTAGTTTTGCGATGGTCGCCGTTGCAGAAGTGTTGAAAAAGTTAGATCGGATCAAATAAGCGCTTGGTATTTTTAAGTAAAAGTTTAGATGCATTTAAAAATCATAAAAATTCAGTTAAATTAATCTGAAATAAACGCAATAACAGAGAACAATCAAAATGAGTTTTTTCAAAAAGTTATTTGGAAAGAAAGAACAACAAATACAAATCAATCGAAACCGCTATGCTGAATTTTGGCAATGGTTTGAGCAGCATCAACAGGATTTCCATCGTATTGTGGATGAGTTAAATCAAGATACGATTCAGGCGGATTTCTTTGATAAATTATCGCCTGAATTGGCCAAAGTTCATGGTGGAATTTTTTTCCTTACCGGGATGCTTGACCCACAAACAGCTGAATTGATTTTAACGCCAGATGGTGTTGTGGCAAATATTGTATTTGTAGAGGAGTTGGTGGCAGCAGCCCCTGAAATTCCTGGCTGGAAATTTACCGCACTTAAACCCGCAAGTGATATTCAGCAAACCAGTATTGGTATGCATGGTCATGAGTTTAGTCAAAAAACGCTATCATTTTATTTAAAAGACCATGAAGAATATCCAGATGAAACTGATCTCGTGGTTGTACATGATCAATATAATGAAGCTCAAAAAGCTGAATTCTTACAAGCGGTTTATATCTTTTTGGATAATTATTTGGGCGAATATGATTCGATCACAAAGCTAGATCAAGTTTCGCTACAATTCAGACAAGATGCTGAAAAAGAATTAATGCCTATCGATCGTTTAAAGAATATTTTAATTTTAAAGAACAGTGAAATTTCTCGCTTAGACAAAATAACCCGTACAAGTACTGATGAAGATGAGTATATCAGTTTGGAGGGAGAGACCGATGAGGGGTTGCCTTTGGTGGCGATCTTAAACAGTACACTTTTAACATGGGATCAAAAGGCTTCTCATCCGTGGATGCTGCTGGTAGAAATACCTTATGCTGGTCAGAACTCAAGTGGTATGCCGTCTGCAACAGATTATGAGTTGCTTAACGCGATTGAAGAAGAATTATTAGATGAGCTCAAGGATTTTGAAGGGTATTTAAATATTGGACGAGAAACTGGTAATAACTTAAGAACCATGTATTTTGCTTGTAAAGAGTTTAGAAAACCCGCCAAAGTTATAGATCAGGTGGTTGAAAAATATCAGAACAACTTTGAAATTGATGTCAGCCTATTTAAAGATAAATATTGGCGTTGTTTAAATAAGTTTGGTCGTTAACTATGCTGAAAAGTCGCTTGAAATGCGCTATTGCATTCAGACCATAGACATGGACAGCTTAGAGAATGAAGCGGCTTTTTAATCGACCTATCCCCGATCTTAAAATAACCCTATTGGCGATACTGTTGATTGGCGGAATTGGATATTATCTTTATTCAACGGTTCGTCATTTTCAGGCGGTCAACCAATTGGATGACGCTAAAACGACAATGCGTGATATACAGAACTTGCTTGGATGGTCAATCCTTCAACCTCAAGCGGATGCAATTCAAGTCTGTAATTTGCAAAATATCCAACAGATCAGCAAACAAGAAGAGTTTCAAAAGATCAAGCAACTGTTGGGCTGGAATGTCAATATTCAACAACACAGCAAATATGTTGAAAGCATAAACGTGTATGCTGCGCCTGATTTACACGGCTGTATTATACGTGCTCATTTTCGAAAAGACGCCTTTGTGAGTGATGAGCTTGCTGGCAAGTATATTACTTACCAATATGATTTTAAAAAAAGCACCACAACATGCGTCACCAATATAAAAAAGTATGCTTTAGTGAAATCTTGCACGCGCTTGTAAAAAACATACTTTATCTGTTCCGCTCAATCAGTCCTGTAAATAAATAAACTCAGGCTGTTGGGGCACTTTGCCTGTTTGTTTTGCGATAAAACCATCATAAAGATTGAGTAAAACAACAGCGCAAATAATACAAATAAAAACCAGTAATTGTTTGGATATGCTCATACTATTTCTCTCTGATCTAAGTCGCTTTAAGTAAAGTCTAGTGAAATTAAACAATCTAATCTAATATAGAAAAAAGCAGGATTGATCTAATTTTGAGATGAATATGGCGACATTCAAACAATTTAATTATTTGATTAGAATCGTAGAGGAAGGTGGTTTTATTGCAGCTTCTGAAAAGCTGTTTATTGCCCAATCAGCTTTAAGTCGTCAGATCAAGCTTTTAGAGGACGAAGTAGGATTTGAAATTTTTGACCGCAGTGATAAAAAAATAAAACTCACTCAAGCAGGGCAGTTCTTTTATGCTCAAATTAAAAATAATTTACTGAACTTAGATCATATTATTGAAAATGCTAAAGATATTGCAGATGGAAAAAATCGACTCATCAAAATTGCACACTCAAGTACTATTACCATGAGCTTAGAAAAAGTCAAAGTATTTGATCAAACCGCAAAGCATCTCAATGTTAATTTCGAGATCAACAACTTGTCATCTGAAGACCAAATTCTTGCACTGATGAAAGGAAATATTGATGTTGGTTTTATTCGCCCACCTGTTTTAAATCGCTTAGATGAGTTATATGCAACCACGCTCTACCCTGAACCTTTGTACGTTGCACTTCATCAAAATCATATGCTAGCTTCAGAACGCAGTATTAAAATCCAACAGTTAAAGCATGAAAATTTTGTTTCTACACCACATGCGGAACGGGGCGGATTAAGTTACTTGGTTGCAAACTTTTGCCTAAGTGCTGGTTTTTCTCCAAAGAAAGCGGCGGTTCAGTCCCGTAAAGTTTCACAATTGCAATTGGTGGCTGCTGAAATTGGAATTTGTATTGTTCCTGAAGAATTTAGACATATTCTGCCTAAACAGGTACGACTGATTGCTTTGGATGCTGAAAATGCATGGTCTGATGTTGTGATGGTCTGGAGTAAAAATGCAGATGATGTCATTCAGCGATGTACTGAATACATGATCAAACAGTTTCAACGATGATCTTTAAAGACCATCGTTTGATTGAAAAGATAGCTGTGGATTAAGACTGTATTGAATCGTAGAAATTTTCAGTCGTGATCAGACAGACTGTTCACGAATATAATCTTCTGTACGCTTCATGGCTTCTTTAATATTGATAATGGCATTTTCAACATCTGCAAATGTTTTGGCATTACCACCACTTAAAGCCTGACGCCATTTACGAGCACCGGGAAGATTTTGGAATAAGCCTAAAATATGGCGTGTAATAATCGATAGAGGTGCACCTTCTTGCATACGTTTGGCAATATAAGGCAGCATTTGATCGATAATATCAAAGCGATCAGGTAAGTCTAAGTTCCAGAGTTGACCTAATTCTGCCAAGAGGTAAGGGTTGTGATAAGCCTCACGCCCAATCATGACCCCATCAACATGCTTTAAATGTGTTTGCGTTTCAGCAAAAGTCTTAACCCCGCCATTGATCTCGATCAGCAAATCAGGACGCTCTTGTTTTAAACGATACACATCTTCATAACGTAGAGGTGGAACATCGCGGTTTTCTTTTGGTGATAAGCCTTGAAGCAGAGCAATACGGGCATGTACGATAAAATTATCACATCCAGTTTTCGCAACGGTATCGACAAAATGGAGCATCTCTTCATAAGATTGCATGTCATCTATACCGATACGGTGTTTTACAGTAACTGGAATATCAACTGCATTACGCATTTCAGCAATACATTCTGCAACCAAATCAGGCTCTGCCATTAAGCAGGCACCAATCTTATTGTTTTGTACGCGGTCACTTGGGCAGCCCACATTTAAATTGATTTCGTCATAACCCCAGTCTTGAGCCATTTTGCTACAAGTTGCAAGATCTTTCGGATTTGAACCACCGAGCTGTAGAACAATTGGATGTTCTTCATGGTTATAGTCCAAATGACGATTTGCTCCACCATAGATGATGGCACCTGTAGTAACCATTTCTGTATAGAGGATAATATTGGGGTTAAACAAACGTGCAAAGAAACGATAGTCACGAGTTGTCCAATCCATCATCGGAGCGACCGAAATACGAGGCGTTAAAGATTGGAGCTCAGACATACAGTCAACCTGAAAAAGATAGAAAAAAAGCAAGTGCGGATTATACGTGCTTTATTTTAAAATCAATAGCCATACTCAAAAGATAGAATTTGTAAAATTAATGAATATTAATTTTTTGTATTTGCTTAGAACCCCGATATGGCAGAGTTATATGAAATTTGCATAACTCCACCAATATGTTAAAGCTGTGCGAGTTAAAACTACAACAGCATACCACCAGAGGCTTCTATTCTCTGACCTGTGATCCAGTTAAATCCTTCACTAAAAATAGCAGCGATTGCTTTTCCAACATCATCCGCTTCACCAACACGGCCTAATGCAGTGATAGATGCGATCATCCCCTGAACTTGCTCACTATTGCGGACTGCACCGTCTCTAAAATCAGTCGCAATAGCACCGGGCGCAATCGTGTTGACACGAATCCCTTTGGAGGCGAATTCTTTTGCCATATAACGTGTCATGACTTCTACAGCGCCTTTTGCCATAGCGTATGCAGCTGACCCAGGCATAGAAAAGCGTGTTAGACCAGAGGATATATTTACAATATGACCGCCATTTTCAATGAGTGGTAGCAATTTTTGAGTGAGAAAAAATGGGCCTTTTACATGGATATTGAGCATATCATCTAGATCATCAATACTAGTTTCTTCAATACTCGTATGTAAACCTGTCCCCGCATTATTGAGTAGGTAGTCAAAACTTTCACGACCAAATTGCTCTTTTAATACGAAACTCAAGCTTTTTACCAAATCATCAAATAATGTGATATCTCGAATATCAGATTGAATGGCAAATGCGTTTTGACCTTTTTCTTTAATTTTCTCAACCACGTCTAGAGCGGCTTTTTCATTGCGATGATAAGTCAAAATAATGTCAATATTTTGCTCAGCGAGTTTAAGCGCTGCATCTCGACCTATTCCACGACTCCCTCCGGTGATGAATGCGATTTTATTCATGTACTGACCTCATATTATGCTGATTAACTGTTGATAAAATTAAAGTACAGGAATTAATTGTCTTGATAAATGTAAGTAATCAGATAAGACTGTTCATAAATAATGAACAATTGGAAGTGATGTATGGATAAGATTGAGACGATGAAACGTTTTATCGCTGTTGTACAAAATGGTAGCTTTACCCGTGCTTCAGAACAGCTCAAGATTCCTAAGTCAGCAATCTCTATGTCAATCACTAAGCTTGAAGATCATTTAAAAACTCGTTTACTTTATCGAAATACAAGACACCTTTCTCTTTCAGAAGCAGGTCAGCGCTATTATGTCGAATGCTTAAGATTATTGGATGAGTTAGAAGGCTTAGATAACCAATTTCAACAACAAAGTGAAGAACTCAGTGGTGTGATTAACATCGATATGCCAAGTCGGTTTTTTTCTAGCGTGGTGGCTCCCCATTTACCTGCATGGTTTCAACAATATCCAAAAACACAGATTAAGCTGCTTGGCGTTGATTATCGTATTGATCCTATCAAGGAACGAGTAGATTGCGTAATCCGTGGAGGTCAGCTTGAAAACAGTAATTTAATAGGACGCCATTTGGGTATTATGGAAATGGTTAATTGTATTAGTCCCAGTTATGCGGAACATTACGGTATACCAACATCATTAGAGGATCTTAAAAATCATTATATTGTTGATTATTCTCATGCTGACACCCAGTCGCAAAATGCTTTTGAATACAATCAAAATAATCAAACCTACCTTGTACCAACTCCAAGTCTAATCAGTGTCGGCACAACGGATGCCTATTTAGCTGCAGGTTTAAATGGACTAGGGATTATTCAAATTCCCAGAATTGGTGTTAGACAACAATTGGCAAATGGTGACCTTATTGAAGTATTAACAGCGTTTACCAGTGCACCGATGTCTTTGTCGATTTTATATGAATCGCGAAATAATCAACCCCGCAGACTAAGTGAATTTATTAATTGGTTGATTCTTCTATTCAAAAAAATGAATCACGATACACTGTAGTTTCACTAAATGAACCCGATGTCGTTTATGCGCAATGTGTAGTCATTGCTCAATTTTGTTTAGGTTTAATATAGCCAAAGGCAGCTTCTTTGAGCTCCCTATCATTTCATACAAAATACTGACGGAATAAGGCTGCGGCCAATATTCCTGCAGCAATCGCCAACAGTGGTTTTTTAAGCAGTAGCATAACGATCAATGTTGTCAGTAACGCCAAACGAGCGCCATGATCACCTCCAACCGCAATAGGAGCCAAAAGTGCAACCAGTACAGATCCTGACATTGCATTAATGAATCGTTGCACACGATCGCTAATAGGTACATAAGACATAATCAAAACACCACCCCAGCGAGTGGCTAATGTCACAATGGCCATAATAAAAATAATAATTAATGGATAAGTGGTGCTAATCTCTAAGTTCATAGCTGTTTCTCTTTCCAGAAAATTCCGACAATTCCGCCAAATAAGGCACCCACAACGACATGACTATTTTCTGGTAAGTACCAATAAGCCAATAATGAGCTACAGGCTGCGATTGTCCAGATGATGAGTATTCTGAGATTTTTTTGTCCACCGACAACCATCGCCAGTAGAAAACAAGCCATGACCATATCTAATCCCAGCAATGCAGGATGATGAATGACATTACCAAAATAGAAACCCAGTCCTGTGCCTAAAACCCACGCGAACCAAAGCGCAAGGCCCCCTCCAAACAATAAGCCCATCCCTGATTCACCACGATTAAATGCTTGTAGTGAGAGTGCCCAATTGGCATCAGAAATAACCAGCAAGATACTGTATCGTTTGATGGGAGGCAGGTGGCGTAACCAAGGATAAAGAGATGCGCCCATTAAAAGGTGCCGAGCATTGATAAAGAAAACTGTGACTATTAAGGGAATCAGTGATATTTGCGCGCCCCATAGTTCTAAAGTCGCAAATTGAGATGCTCCTGCAAAAACAAAGCTACTCATTAACATGATAGAGCTATTGTCTAGTCCTGTTTGCGTTGCAGCTAAGCCGAAAGCAGCCCCAAAAATTACTACGAAAGATGAAATTGGAAGAAGGCTTTTAAAGCCTGACCAAACTTGGGAGTAGCTTAAACTGTAAATATCTGGGTCAACATTCGACAAAATAATTTCCTTATCTTTTTAAATTTTCTAGTGAGCTATATACCTAATGATCGCTGATGAAAATTAGGGGAAATTTCCTTCTTTTCTTAATAAATTATGGACTTAGAAAGTTAGAATGAAAAGCGCATAATTCTTACATATACTATTCGAAAATCGAATAATTTGGTGAAATCATGAATCTACAAAATCTACAGATTGATTGGTTAAAATGTTTTGTCGCAGTTGTTGATACAGGTTCTCTTTCCAATGCAGCACCTGAGCTATACCGTTCACAGTCCGCTGTCAGTATGCAGTTAAAAAAATTGGAAGGTGCTTTAAAATGCCAACTTTTAGTTCGAACGCATAGACAAATTCAACTTACTTCTGAAGGGCAACTTCTTTTAGGTTATGCAAGACGGATACTTGATCTACATCATGAAACACAAATGGCTTTTAATGGAGAAGAGTTAACCGGTCGGATAAGACTAGGTGTACCTGATGATTACGCTGCTAAATATTTAACGCCAGTGCTTAAGCGTTTTGCACCACGTTATAGTGGCGTTGAAATAGAATTTATTTGTGAACAATCGACTTCATTGATCCCACGTATAGAAAATGGAGAGATTGATTTAGCATTGATTTCAAGGGATAACCCCCGTCAAGGCACCTTATTATTTCATGAGCCAATGGTGTGGGTAGGTTCTTCCCAATTTGAATTATGGCGTGAAGATCCGATACCGATTGCTGTTTATGAAAGTACCAGTTTAGCCAAAAAAAGTGCGATCAATTCGCTCGCATTGCAAGGTCGCCGTTATCGGGTAGTTTATAATAGTTCTAGTTTAATCGGGCAAATTGCAGCAGTTGAAAGTGGTTTGGCCGTCGCAGTTTTTACACAATGTAGTGCGCCTCCGCATTTAGAAATTTTAGGAGCAGAGCATGGACTAGGTCCATTAGCACCCATGGAAGCATCTGTATATAGAAGTCGAGTCTCGCTTAATTCAAAAGCGGTTGATCATTTATATGAGCTGTTAATTAAGACATTAAGGCAATCCATAACCTATTAAAAAGATTTTTATTCAGTGCCTCATCTTCTTATGTATCAATATGATGTCTTCGGATGAAATGAGTTGTGCTTTTTATTTAAACATAAACTAAATCTGAAAAAGTTAGAAAAGCACAAAGCGAATTAAATGTGCTTTATTTTAAAATCAAAAGTTGCTCATCCTAAATAACCCAAATTTATACTTTTCTTGAAAATATATTAATGACATTCTGCAAATGTTTCTGCATGGCTTTATATGCCGCAGCGCCATCTTGGCTTTGGATCGCTGCCATAATTTCCTGATGTTCATGCTGAGATCTTAAAGGCATATCTTCAGGGGTGTATAGACTACGCATACGACTGAACAACTCGGTATATTGCTTCCCAAGTAAGTATTTCAGAAAAAAAGAAAAAGCACTGTTTTGGCTCGCTTCGGCAATACGAATATGAAATAAACGATCTCCAATATGCTCACTGGAATGTTCCAAATTATCTCGGACATTCATAAAAAACGCTTCTTTAATCTCTTCTAATTGTTCATCTGTACGATGTTTTGCGGCAAGTTCAGCGAGATACGGTTCAATTTGCAAACGTGCTTCTAAAACTTCAAAAGGTGTAACAGCAGAATCCTCTTTTAAATGAGGGATCAATAACGGATGAATATTGGTATTAAAACCCGTTTGTTCTAAATCCTGATCTTGTTGATCTTTAATGACATACACGCCACTGCCAAGTTTAACTTCGACAATCCCATTGACTTCAAGTGCAATGATTGCTTCACGTACAGAAGTACGACTCACACCTAACTGCTGGGCAAGATCGCGCTCAGGCGGTAATTTGGAGCCTAACTGATAAATTCCATTTTTTATATCATCTTGAATTTTATTAAAGATATTTTGATAAAGACGAGTTTGAGTCATAAATTTCAACTTTTACAAAAAAATTGGTCTTGCCAAAACCCTTTTGATCAATTAAATTGACTAGACCAATTAATTGGTCTAGTCAATTTGGCATTTACCATAGTATAAAGTAAAAAGCAGGGACGAAGGTATGAGATTGATAAATAAAACGTGTGTGATTACGGCAGCAGCTCAGGGAATTGGTAGAGCCACTGCATTAAGCTTTGCAGAACAAGGTGCAAAAGTAATCGCAACAGACATTAATTTGGAGCTGCTTGAACAACTCAAAAGTCATTCTGACAATATTCAAGTTGAATATTTAGATATTACTAATCCTCAGCAAATTATTGAATTTTCTAAAAAATATCAGAAAGTTGATGTGTTGTTTAATTGTGCAGGTTGGGTTCCAGCGGGTTCAATCTTAGAATGTGATGAAACACAGTGGCAACGTGCTTTTACAATGAATGTAGATTCGATGTACCACATGATTCAGGCTTTTTTACCAGCAATGCTGAAAAGTGCCAATGCCTCAATTATCAATATGTCTTCAGCGGCATCAAGTATCAAAGGTGTGCCGAACCGCTTTTCCTATAGTGTCACTAAAGCGGCAGTCATTGGTATGACCAAATCCATAGCAGCTGATTTTATCGGTCAAGGGATCCGTTGCAATGCGATTTGTCCGGGAACTGTGGATTCTCCTTCACTGCATGATCGTATTGAAGCTCAAGCAAAAGAACAAAACAAAACCATTGATGAAGTCTATGCTCAGTTCGTTGCTCGCCAACCTATGGGACGAGTCGGTAAAGCAGAAGAAATAGCAGCACTCGCACTCTATCTTGCAAGTGATGAATCCTCATTCACAACTGGAACCATCAATATGATCGATGGTGGTTGGTCAAATTAATTTTCAAGCAGATCTAGGATAGAACAATGAAATTATTAAGATATGGTGTAAAAGGACAGGAAAAGCCAGGAATCTTAGATCCACAGGGACAAATTCGGGATTTGTCCTCAGTGATTCAAGACATCAATGGTCAGGTGCTTGCGGCCGAGTTAGATCAAATTCGAAATCTGGATTTATCGAGTCTGCCTTTGGTTGCTGAGGGTGTGCGCCTTGGTGCATGTGTGGGTAATATCGGTAAATTTATCTGCATTGGTTTGAATTATTCTGACCATGCCGCAGAAACAGGTGCAGAAGTTCCCGCTGAACCAGTGGTTTTCAATAAATGGACCAGTGCAGTGGTTGGACCAAATGATAATGTGGAAATTCCAAAGAATTCATTCAAGACAGACTGGGAAGTTGAATTGGGTGTCATCATTGGTAAAGATGGTCGTTACATTAGTAAAGAACAGGCAATGGACTATGTTGCAGGTTATTGCGTGATTAACGATGTTTCTGAACGCACATTTCAGCTTGAAGGCACAGGAACTTGGGATAAAGGAAAAGGCTGCGATACTTTTGGTCCAACCGGTCCATGGTTAGTCACCAAAGATGAAATTGAAAATCCACATAATTTGAAAATTTGGTTAGAGGTCGATGGTCATCGTTATCAGGATGGCAATACCGATACCATGATTTTTGATGTACCAACCATTGTGAGCTATTTAAGTCAGTTTATGAGTCTACAGGCAGGTGATGTAATTTCTACAGGCACGCCACCAGGTGTAGGACTTGGACAAAAACCACCTGTGTATTTAAAAGCAGGGCAAGTGATGCGGTTAGGTATTGAGGGATTAGGCGAACAACAACAGAAAGTTGTTGATGCTGAATAAGCCAGATTTATCTCAATAGATTTAATTTTTAAGTAATACAAAAGAGGCATTCAAATTCGATGTCTTAGGAAGACTTGTCTTTAAAAAAGCTCAGAATTTAAAAAAGGAATAGGAATGTTAAAAATAACGGATTTAGAAGTATTGGATATTCGTTTCCCTACTTCACAGCAGTTGGATGGTTCAGATGCAATGAATCCAGATCCAGATTATTCAGCTGCTTATGTCATCTTAAAGACGGATCATCCAGCGCTGACAGGACATGGTCTGACATTTACCATTGGTCGTGGTAATGAAATTTGCTGTGCAGCAATTGAGGCGATGCGTCATCTTGTTATTGGTCTAGATATCGATGAGATTAAGAAAAATCCTGCTTTGATGTGGCGACATTTAACTTCGGATAGTCAATTGCGTTGGATTGGTCCAGACAAAGGGGCGATGCATTTAGCGACAGGTGCAGTGGTCAATGCAATTTGGGATTTATGGGCGAAAAGCGAAGCTAAACCGGTTTGGAAACTGGTTGCAGATATGACTCCTGAACAGTTAGTGAACTGTATTGATTTTCGTTATTTAACCGACTGTATTACGCCTGAGGAAGCTTTGGATTTATTGAAATCTAATGAGATTGGTAAAGCACAACGTGAGAATACCCTGCGTGTAGAAGGCTATCCTTGTTATACAACTTCAGCCGGCTGGTTAGGTTATAGCGATGAAAAACTTGCACGGCTTTGTCAGGAAGCTGTTGATGAAGGCTTTAACTATATCAAATTAAAAGTGGGTCGCGATATTGAAGAGGATAAGCGCCGTGTCAAGATTGCGCGTGACATTATTGGTCCTGACCGTCATTTAATGATTGACGCCAATCAGATTTGGGAACGTGAACAAGCCATCGACTGGGTTAAACAGTTGGCATTTTCAAACCCATGGTTTATTGAAGAACCAACATCACCTGATGATGTCGAAGCGCATCGTGCTATTCGATTTGCGATTCAGCCGATTCAAGTGGCTACAGGTGAAATGTGCCAGAATCGCATCATGTTTAAACAATTTATTATGCGTGAAGCAATTGATATTGTTCAGATTGATGCTTGTCGAATGGGAGGAATTAACGAGGTATTAGCTGTATTACTGATGGCCGCAAAATACAAACTTAAAGTTTGTCCGCATGCAGGTGGCGTAGGCTTATGTGAATATGTTCAGCATCTTTCTATGATTGATTATTTATGGTTCTCAACTTCCAAAGAAGGTCGTGTCACAGAATACGTTGACCATTTACATGAGCACTTTATCGATCCTTGTGTGATTCAAAATGCAGCTTATATGCCCCCAACACTCGCGGGTTTTTCAATTGAAATGAAACAGGCATCCATAGAGAAATATCGATTTAAGGGTTGATTGACTGAGTTATTGAGGGTCAAGCTCATGCATGCCAAAGGGAAGTGGTATGCAAGTACTATTAGATCAGTCTGATATGCAATACATGGTTGAAATGTCAATAAATTTTAGTACCACAGGACATGATTCATAAAGTAAATCTAACTGATTTGTGGTTTTATCGTGGATGAGTTTTTAAGGGTGATTTTAACGTTCATCCAATCTGGAAAGAATGAAAGTGCATAAAGCCACAAGGAGTATATAAGTGATTGATAGTCATATTCATTTTTGGAAATACAATCCAGTTGAATTCCCGTGGATGATGGGTGATTTAAGTGTCATTGCACAAGATATGTCGCCTGAAGATTTGTTGGCACAATTGCCTGCCAGAATAGAGGGTTTGATCGCTGTTCAGGCAAGACCTTCTTGGGAGGAAAATGAATATCTGAATGGGCTGGCAGAGCAACACTCTATCATCAAAGGCATTGTGGCATGGTTTGATTTTAAAAAAGACGCTGAAATACAGTTGGAAAAATTCAAACAAAATAAGCGGATAAAAGGCTTTCGTCACATGCTTCAAGATGAGCCTGATCCTACAGCCTATATGTTGAACAACCACCAATTTAATCTGGGCGTAGAAAAAATTCAGCAGGCTGAGTTGCTTTATGGCGTTTTGATTCACCAGAAAGATTTGGATGCAGCCGTAAAATTTTCCCAACAGCATGATCAATATGAGTTGGTAATAGATCATTTAGCAAAACCTCAGATGTATTCCAGTGAAGGTTTTTCTGTGTGGAAAAAGAGCATGAAAGAATTAGCCGCTTTAGCGCATGTAAATTGCAAAATTTCAGGTTTGGTGACAGAGGCGGGCGCACACTGCAAAGCACAGGATTTTCAAGCCCACCTTGATATTGCCTTAGAACTTTTTGGTCCTGAACGCTTGCTTTGGGGATCGGATTGGCCTGTGTCTTTTGCGACCCATCGTTATGAAACATTATTGGCATTTTGGGATGAATGGACATGCAACTGGAGTGCCTCAGAACGTCAACAAGTCGAAATAGATACACCTAAGCGCTTATATAAGCTATGAAATTTAAAAGATTTTAAATATAGGAGATAGGAAAGATGGATTTACACCTCAAAAATAAAGTCTTTATCGTTACGGGTGGTGGTGCAGGAATTGGTGGCGCAATTTCATTATTGCTCGCACAAGAAGGTGCAACGGTTGCTATTTTTGGTCGTTCAGACCTGAGTTCCGAATTTGAAATATCTTTACAGGGAACAGCAGCAAACTACTCCTTTCATCAACTGGACTTGACTGATGAAAAAGCCTGCCAAGAAAAAGTTCAGAATGTCATTGACCTATATGGACGTCTAGATGGTTTAGTCAACAATGCAGGAATAAATGACAATGTTGGACTTGAAGACAGTATTGATGCATTTAGACAGTCTTTAGATAAAAACCTGATTCATTATTTTACAATGGCTCACTTTTGCATACCGCATCTCAAACAAAGCAAAGGCAGCATTGTCAATATTGGTTCTAAAGTCGCAGTCACAGGGCAGGGACATACCAGTGGATATGCTGCTGCAAATGGTGGCCGATTGGCTTTAACACGAGAGTGGGCAGCGCAATTTAAAGATGATGGCGTCAGAGTCAATGCGGTTTTACCTGCTGAAGTCATGACACCACTTTATCAACGCTGGGTAGATAGCTTTGATAACCCAACCCAAAAGTTAGCACAAATTACCCAAAATATTCCGTTTGGTCATCGTATGACGACGACCAATGAAATTGCAGATACCACGGTATTTTTACTGTCTGATCGTTCTTCGCATACCACTGGACAACTTTTATATGTCGATGGTGGTTATACCCATTTAGATCGAGCCTTAGATCAAAACGAAGACTGATATGCCGCAAAGTGGAGCGAAAAATGAAACGCTATTGTTTGGCTTTAGACCTAGTGGATGATGCTGAAAAGATTCAACAATATCAGCAGTATCATCAAAAAGTATGGCCCGAAATCATCACCAATATTCGCAATCGTGGTGTGCTGGATATGCAGATTTGGCAAGTCGAAAATCATCTTTTTATGATCATGGATACTACCGACGATTATGACCCTGATGTTGCAGAAAATGTTGCTGTTTCAGAACCGAAAAATCTTGAGTGGGAAAGTTTTATGTCGCAGTACCAGCAAGTACTGCCTAGTGCAAAACGTGGTGAAAAATGGATCGAAATGGAAAAAATATTTGATCTAAAACAATAATCCGAATGATATAAGGAATTCAGCCATGAAGGCAAAAATTACAGAACCTCAATTTAGGATGGGGTTGATATTGGTCACGACACTCTTCTTTATGTGGGGATTGTCGTATGGTTTGGTCGATGTTTTAAATAAACATTTTCAGGAAGCTTTGCACATTTCTAAAGCACAATCGGGGCTGATTCAGGCTGCGTATTTTGGTGCCTATTTTGTGATTGCATTACCTGCGGGTTTATTTATCGAAAAAAAAGGCTACAAAGCTGGGATTATTCTCGGTCTTTCCCTTTATGCAATCGGGGCACTGCTCTTTGTCCCTGCCGCAAATATGATGACATTTAGTTTTTTCTTATTTGCATTATTTGTACTTGCCTTGGGATTAGGTTGTTTAGAAACAGCTGCAAATCCTTACTCATCTGCATTGGGACATCCGTCAACTGCTGAACAGCGGCTCAATTTATCTCAGTCTTTTAATGGTCTAGGGCAATTCTTTGGTCCACTGATTGGCGGTTTATTTTTCTTTAACTCTGTAGAGGGTGACAGTGCTGCAAGTTTTGATGCTGTGACCTATACCTATGTTGGTATTGCCGCAATTGTCATTGTTTTGATTGTATTTTTTGCTAAAGCAAAACTACCTGATTTGCGTGAAAATGAGGCGAAACTGGATGCAGCCAATCTTCAAAATAACAATGCATCGATGTGGTCACACGCAGAATTTAAATTTGGCGTCATCACCCTGTTTTTCTATGTCGCCGCGCAGGTGGGGGTAGGTGCATTTTTCATTAACTTGGTGGTAGAAACTTGGCCACAGAGTTCCAGCCAACAAGGCGCATATTTCTTATCTATTGCCATGCTGGCTTTTCTGATTGGGCGGTTTGTCAGTACAGGCATCATGTCAAAAATATCTGCCAACCATTTGTTGCTGATTTATGCCGTGATTAACAGTGTGCTGTGTATCGTGATTTTATCTGGCGCTGAGTATATTTCAGTGATTGCAGCGATTGGTATTTTCTTCTTTATGTCGATTATGTTCCCGACCATTTTTGCGATGGGAGTAAAGAATCTAGGATCTAAAACAAAAATTGGTAGCTCATTTATGATCATGGCGATTGTGGGCGGTGCAATCATGCCTTTTTTCATGGGGAAATTGGCTGATCACTATGGAACTCATATTTCCTATCTATTGCCATTGATCTGCTTTGTGATCGTATTTTTCTATGCGAAGAGTTATCAAAAAATCGCATTGGCACAGATCAATTAATATCCCGATTTTATCGCAGTGAGTGCGATAAGCGTGATAACACCGCCATTTAATAATAAAAGGCGAAAATTATAGGATTAAGGACAATACAATGAAAATTCAAAATGGAAGCCGTAGAAAAGTACACTTCGCAATCCTTGCATTATCAAGTGGTTTAACGATGAGCTCTGCCATGGCAGCAGATGCTTTTCGTGTAGATAGCCCATGGATGTTTGGAGATTGGAATGGTAAAAGAACTGAGTTAAAGGACCAAGGCTATGACTTTAATATCGGTTATACAGGTGAGTTTGCAGGTGTCATCAATGCAGATCGTGATGGTAAGGGCAATGCTTATGCTGATCAGTGGGCTTTTGGTGCAAACTTTGATTTAAATAAGATATTGGGTTGGCGTGATACAGAAGCAAAAATTGTCATTACCCATCGTGGTGGAAAAGCCCTGAATACTGAAGCGGATGTTATGGCACCTCAATTTAACCAAACGCAAGAAGTCTATGGTCGAGGACAAACTTGGCGTTTAACAGACTTATGGATTAAGAAAAAATTTGTAGATCAGCGATTGGATGTAAAACTAGGGCGTTTTGGTATTGGTGAAGACTTTGCAGGTTTTGATTGTGAATTTCAAAACCTTGCTTTATGTGGTGGACAGGTTGCCAATTGGGCTGGAGATCAATGGTATAACGGTCCTGTCAGCCAATGGGCAGGAAGAGTCAAATACAATATTCACCCAGAATTGGCCGTTCAAATGGGAATTTATGAACGTAATACGGTCAACGCCAATGCGACTACTGCCAGTGATGGTTTTAACTTAAGTACAGATGGCTCAGATGGTGCAGTGATTCCATTGGAAATTGTCTGGCAACCAAAAAAAACCAGTAACAATTTGAGTTTACCAGGAGAGTACCGACTTGGATATTTTGCAAGTACGGTGGATACGCAGAATGTTCAGGTGGATTATTCTGCTCCGGGAATCTCCCAAAAATTTGATGCTGATCATCATAAATGGGCTGCATGGCTTTCAGCAAAGCAACAATTGACTCGCCATCATGGCGATGAATCTCGTGGTTTGACCCTGATGGGACAAGCCACTTTTTATGATGACAAAACCAGTGCATATAGCGATGCGCAAAATATTGCAGTGGTCTATAAGGGATTATTTGATGCTCGCCCAAGCGATGAAATTGGAATCGGATTAGCACGGATTGGGGTAAATACTGATGCGATCAAATTTAATGGCAAAGTCGAGAATGAAAAGTTTGATGATGAATTGGATGCAGAAATTTATTATGGCTTAAAAGCGACTCGTTGGTTGACAGTACGTCCAAATATTCAATATGTAAAAAATATTGGTGCCAATAAAGCCTATGGTGATGCATGGGTCGGTGGGGTGAAATTTAATATGAATTTCTAAATATTGAATACGCTTAACTATTAAAACTGAGTTGACTTCTAGACTCAGTTTTAATTTGTCAATTATCTGACACAATAAAATCTGTCGCTATTAAAGGTGTGAATTTATAAATGATATAGTTTTTTATAGCAAGCAAGCCCATGGTTAGAGCATGGGCTTTTTATCTCTATTTACTGTTATTAATTTTTTGCATTGTTTCTGTATCCATGAGGGCACGGATACTTTTAAATAATGGATGTTTATCTGTATATTTTTCACCATAGCTAAGATTAAACTCATAATCAAAGTCATCAGGATTAATTCCTTGATTATGCTGTAAAATTGTTTCTAGCTTATCCAAAGCCTTTACTGCAACAGCTTCTTGCGTTAGACCAGCTTCATATTCTTCCCATAACCCAAGTATGGTGTTTCTTAGGGGAGCATCTAGGGATTGAGTAAGTAATAATAGATCGTTACGTTCTTGAACGTCTTTATCTGGATGGTTTTTCTTTTCAGTCGCTGGAACATCACCATTGATTGTCTCGCCTAAATCATGAACAAGACACATCTTTAAAACCTTTGAAAAGTTTAGATATTTTAATTCATCTTCAAATACAAGAGCTAACAGGGCAAGCCTCCATGTATGCTCGGCTGTACTTTCAATTCTACCTTTAGAGGTATGAGAGGAACGCATTATATTTTTCAGGTTTTCAGCCTCTTTCAAAAAGAGTAGACGACCTTTAATAATGTCAGTATTCATTTCGGTTTCTTATTCCTATCAAAATTATAGATTTTTACTTTTAATAAGCTTAATAAATGCTTTTTAAAGTAATCTGTTTTGATTCTGGTTACTACGAGAGCAGCTACAGGCTTATGTATTAAATAGAAGCAATCAATAACATAATATCCAGATGACTTTTTGCTAACATCTTCAATTCAGGCATATGCGTTGATCGCTGCATTGTAAATTTATCAGCCGAAGCATTGTATATGGATCAGTAAGGGGCTCATCGTGACACAACTTTGGCTATTGGAGTGGTCTACAGCTTATGCTTCAAGATAAATTAAAAAAAGGACAGATGACCTTTTTTTATATTGACCGTAAAATACCTTGTCTCAAGAAGATAACTTGGGTCATGTCACTGTTTATTACCTATTATCTAGGCCCAGTATAGGTTTCAAATATTGATAAAGACTTTGAAAATATAGATAGTTTTGAATGAAGAGTCGTGAAAGATGAGGACTAGTAGTAATGATGAATTAATACAGAATTATATCGATAAGTTTTTTTTATCGCGTTATTTTTCTCCAATATTGTTAGAAAATTTCTTATTAAAACAAATAGAAGCAGGTGAGTATCTGCTTGCACAAGGAAGCTCGCTAAGTAGCCTCTATTTACTTGTGAATGGAAAATTACAAGTAGAACATTACCAAAAAGATGGGAGTTGTGCCGTATTCTCTATTGAAAGGGCTTTTTCCGTGATTGGTGATTTAGAGCTTTTTTTAGATAGAGATATAGGTACAGTAAGTACGGTGACTGCGATTTCAAAAGCGGATATTCTCGAGATATCCCTGAACAAAATTGAGCAATATGCGTTTAACGATCCAGCTTTTCTACGTTTTATCTGCTCTCATCTCAGTCAAAAATTATATGCTTCTACTCAACTGTTAACAAATGCAACGCTTCCAGCATTTATAAAAGTACGTAAATATTTAGCAATTAGGGTGGAAATGGAGGGGAGTATGATTCACTTGGAAAAACGTGATTCTATTGCTGCTATGTTAGGAATTTCGACCAGACAGCTAAATCGGATTTTAAAAGATTTATCAGACTTAAACATCATTCAGCTTAAAAATAAAACGTTAAAAATTTTGGATAATGACTATCTCGCTGAAATAGAACCGATAGACCTTTTATAATTAGATAGCGGTGAAATAAAAATAGAATTATGTTCAAGATATTTAGTGAGGGTTTTAGCCGTCAAGTTTATGCTTTGAATTGATTATGGAGGACGCTACAAACCTTCTTCTTTCATTGCAAGCAAGCCCATGGTTACCGCATGGGCTTTTTTGATGTAAATGAACAACTCAGGACAGAAGTTCCGAACTACTTTCAGCATGTTTTGACAATGAACGTAAATCTGAACCAGAAGGAGCCTGATAAATTTTTAGCCCAAATTCAGGGATAATTGCCATCAGATGGTCAAATATATCAGACTGGATTGCTTCATAATCATTCCATACCGTTGTATTGGCAAATGCATAGATTTCCAGCGGTAATCCCTCACTCGTTGGTTGTAACTGACGGATAATTAGGGATTGGTTTTTAGCAATACCAGCGTGTTGTTTTAAGTAGAACTCGACATAGGCCCGAAATGTTCCAATATTGGTTAGGCGGCGCTGGTTATAAACTGACTGATCTTCAAATTGTTGATTAAAGCTGTCCAATTCAGATTGTTTATTATCCAGATATTGATCCAGTAACAGGAACGCTTTTAATTTCTGTTGTTCTTCATGGGTAATAAAATGAATGCTGGTTTGATCAATAAAGATTGAGCGCTTAATGCGTCTCGCCCCCAACAATTTCATCCCACGCCAGTTTTTAAAGGTGTCCGTCACCAACTTATTGGTCGGAATTGTGGTAAAGGTTTTATCAAAATTCTGTACGGTAATGGTATGTAAGGACATATCAATAACATCACCATCTGCATTTAATGTTGGCATTTCAATCCAGTCACCGATACGAACCATATCGTAGGAAGAGATTTGCACCGATGCCACCAAGGACAGAATTGTATTTTGAAAAACCAGTAACAATACCGCTGCCATCGCACCAAAACCAGCAAGCAGGGTAAAAACATCTTTCTTTAAGAAGGTACCTAAGATCAGCAGACCACAAACGATAAACAGAATCAGCTTGATCAGTTGAAGATAGCCTTTGATGGGCTTATTCAGTGATTTTGGATTACGTTGATAAAGCAGATTAAAGACATTTAAAAGTTCACTGATGGCCAGTGCAATGGTCAGGAAGATAAACGCCTGTGCAGCCATTTGTATCAGGCCAACCGCTTTTAAGGACAAATGTGGAACTGTGGTTATACCATTTAAAATAACAATGGCAGGAACAATATTCGCCACTCTGCGGATAACACTATGCTGGGAAAAAATTTCACTGTGTGCAAACTTCATTTTTGAAATAAGTTTACGTATCCCACGAACAACAACTTGTTTTGCAATATAATTTGCGACAAAGGCGAAAAAAATTAGAATGGATAATGATGTTAGCATCTCTAGCCATGGATACTGATCAGACCATTCCTGAATATTCTTTAAGAAGGCAAATTTATCCAAAAGTACAACCTCAAAATAGCAGATACGCTATTGTATTGATTGTGAATGACAATAATTTATAAAAATACTTTTTAGCTACATTCGGGCATCAATTACTTACTCAACAAGATTGACAGACTCTCAGAAAGTCCAAGTGAGTATGTGAAGATAAGTATGCAACCGTTGGGCATAGATAAACCCAGTTTCACGGATCACAATATGCCAATCAACAGTACTTTATTGAATACGATGGGATGCTAAGTTTTAATTTGTGAGACTCAATAGTGGCTGATTTTATCCGCAAGATTGGCAATACGGTTTAGACGGCAAGACTGTGCATCTAACATTTGTCCTTGTCCTTCGGTTTTCGGATCCCAATTACAATACTTGTTGGTGTTTTCCCACCATGCTGCGATTTCATCCATCTGCCGGTCTTTTTTCACACTGTCTGGACGACTGATGATTTTGGCAAAGGCCTGTTGAACGCGGTTCTTATGTTGGGCATATTCTTGGTCCATACAGCTTTGCATTTCAAATGTTACTGCACCGCTTTGCTTGATACATTGGCTATAACTGCTGCTTAATTTGGCATGAATATAAGAATCATCTGGAAGGGGACGAGACATTTCATCATCGGCAAAAGCTGCAAAAGGAAGAAGAGATATGAACAACAATGTAGTAGTTTTAAATTTTTTCATATATTTGACCTTTAGTTTTATCTTGATCTCGATGTTCGTTCTTGAATATCTCTATGCTTTGATTCGCATTATTGAAGTAAATTCAGATAGCGTTGCAATTGTGCAGTACGGCCTGCGATACGCTGTATATCATTAAGTTCAGTTTGCAAGTTGTCTGGCTGTGATTGACCATACAGCGTTGTTTCCAGTTCAGCATCACTTTGACGTGATTGTAGCCAAATGCGTTGTGATGCAACCAGTTTTGTTTTCTGGGTAGCACTCAAATGCGATTGTAATTTTTTATAGGTACTATTCAATCGTGCATCTTGACGTTCAGCCTCATCTTTTAGACAAGTTGCCTGTTCTATAATACCTTGGGCACTGTTGTCACAGTTTATAAAAGCTTGGCTTAATAAGTTTTCATTTCCTATTGGTGCAGCGAAGACCAAGCTTGAAAAAGTACATAAAAAACTGATTGGTAAGCATGCTAATCGTATTTTTTTCATAAAGGATAAACTCTTGATTGATCTATCAGGATGAATGCTGGCTGCTGTGTGAGCTGAATAAAACCTTGCTTGAGTATCGTCAATCACGCATTAGCAAAGATAAACAGGGGTATCATTTTGACCAAAGTGTATCAACTTTAAATTTGAATAATCATGGATATTTGGATGTTTTTTCTCAAAAACACAGATTGTCCTGTACGAATTTCTTTAAAGCTCTGAGATTTATCTTCCGTATAATTACTGCTCCTCAACTGTTTATTCATATAGCTTCAAGATAGTAACCCGTATATCCATTTAAATTGAAATTGTGTACATCGCATTTTTTGGAATTTTATCGCAGACTATTGATGTGAATATATTATGATCGGTTTTTTCACACAATAGTTACAGTGAATATTATTCAAATAGAATGATTTGGGTGTCCGTATTTTTATTAAAACAATAAGTCTCTTAAAAATCAAAATCCCTCAAATTTTGAAGGATTTTGATTTTAGAATGCTTTAAATGATCTGTGCTCTATTGAGATATAGACGATCTAGCAGAGAAAATAGTGCAGAACCCATAACCAGACATACACCAACAAGACAAGTCATGGTCCAACCTCCATGATGCCATGCATAAACCCCTAAAGCGGAACCACATGCACCACCTGTGAAATAGGCTGTCATATAGATAGAGTTAATCCGAGATTTCGCATCTGGGCGTAAACGGAAAATGATATTTTGATTGCTGGTATGAACCACAGCGAGTCCAAAGCTAATCAGGCCATACCCTAAAATATAACTGGTTAGGTACTTTCCACCGAAATAAAGCAATACCCAACTGACGATCATTAACGCTACCCCAATCCATGTCAGGATACTGGTATGTCCACGGTCTGCAATTTTACCAATTTTTGCAGTGGCTAAAGCACCAAATACCCCAATGATCGTTGCAACACCAACCAAAACATCAGGTAATTTAAACGGTTCAGAAGTCAGTAAAACAGCAATCGTTGAAAATAAAATACTCATGGCTGCAAATGCAAAGCCACCAATAATTGCACGATAGACCAAACGACGTTCTTCTTTTAACAGCACACCCATCGAGTAGAAAATTTTGCCATAACTCATTTTAAACACAGGTACATGTGGCAGACGTTTTTTCAATAAATAGGCAAGAATCAACATTAATACCGCACTGACAAAGTAAATCAGTTTCCAGTTAAACAGGTTAGATAACAAACCTGCAAGACTGGTGGAAAGTAATAACCCAACCAATAGCCCACTCATTAAAAAGCCAACAACTTCTCCTGTTTTTTCAGGTTTAACTGCCATCGTTGCAAGTGGAATTAACACCTGAGCCGCAACTGAAAATAGACCTGTAATAATTGTGCCAACCCAAAGCATGGGTAAATTGACAGCAAAAGCACACATCAATAAACCAATCGCGGCACAAAACATTAACCAAGGAATAAACTTGATTTTATTGACAATATCACCCATGGGCACAATGAATAAAAGACCAAGTGCATAAGACACTTGGGCAAAGGTCACTGTAAGTGCCACTTGTGATTCTGGCATGTTGAAATAGAGTTGAATCGAGTGAATCAGCGGCTGACTATAATAGTTTGCTCCTGCGCATAAACCGCAGGCAATCGCCATCAGCCAAAGTAATGCTTTATTTTGGCTAATATCGAGTTGAGCATTCATAAAAATATCCTAGTTCTTGGAGTTACATACAATAGGCAGTTGCTTCAATTTCAATGAGCATTCCTTGTAAAGCAAGACACGGGACAGGAATCAGTGTACACGCAGGGAAAGGTTGATCTTTCCAAAGTTGTTGCATTTCCTGAATTAAAAACTGATGTTTTTTGGTACTGTGATCGACCACAAGCACTCTTAAAACAGCAATATCCAATAATGATGCATCAGCCGCTTGTAGGGCATGTTGCAGATTGACAAAAGCTTGATGAACTTGTTGTGCAAAATCTTGGGATAATTGTCCTTGTTGGTTTTCACCACCTTGTCCAGATATATGCAAAATACGCAAATAATGGCGTACTTCAGCCACATGACTATACGCAAATGCTGTTGGATTATAAAGTGTATTTGGGTTAATCATTTGGAACGATTTGATCTGCGCGGATTCTGATCTGGAATGCATGGATGACTCTTTTGATTGACTGGAAATTTCCGTCAGTATCAAAGCTCAAGTTAACTTAAGGTCAAGTGAAAATGCCAAGAAAAAACCGAAGCAACTGATCGTATTTATGAATGAACAATCAAGGGGCTGTTAAACAAGAAAACCGTCATATAGAAAAGTGATCAGAAGAAGCACTATGCAAGTGAAGTATTGCTCAGGATTAAAAGTATATAGTTTGTTTATCTTTGCTTTGATGCTCTTAGGAAATCCCAGTAAGCACTGACTAGGATTTCGTAGAGGCCTATCTTAAGCAAGTTATTGGCTATTTTTATATTCAATGAGCTGAAATAGCCCTGTACTAAAATACCCCAGTTATTAAATAACCTAGCCGTTAAATAATGAGTTGTGAATCTACAATCTTGCCCGTTTTCCCTAACCAAAATGGACGGTTGACTTCACCATGACCAAACCAGTCACACTGGTAAAGTGGGATGTGCAGTGGATCGAGATGTTCTTTCACAATCTCAACAATACTTTGCGGGACATTTTTTTGTGGGCATTGATAAAAATCACCCAAGACCAAAGCCTTTAAGTTTGAAGTATCAATACTTTGTAGGAGCTGAGTCAATGAACGTTCAATTCGATAATAGGGTTCGCCTACATCTTCAATCAGTAAAACACTCGGCTGATTCAGTTTTAAGGCAGACGGTGTGCCTTGTAAAGTACACAGTACAGTAAGATTTCCGCCTAAGATTTTAACATCTTCAATGTGCTGATCTTGAGCAAAACCATTTGCGCTGGATAAGGGATAATGACCGTGTTGGTTTATATCCGCAGATAACAGGCTGATGGTTTTTAAAGCATCATACGACAGAGGACTATTGTCTAAGTTTTTAACGGCAATTTCCTGAAATACAGGCGCATGTAAAGATTGTCCATGATGCATCGCAATATAGTTTAATAACACAGTGGTATCTGAATAACCAATAATGGGTTTATTTAAAATCCACTCACCTAAAAATGGCAATAACATTGCAGCGCCAGTACCACCACGACCACACCAAATTGCATCAATATCTGGATCTAAACATGCTTGTTTTAAATCTTGAATACGTTGTTCAACTGTACCTGCCAAATAGCGATGTTGTGAAAATACATGTTCACCCAAACTGACTGTATGACCTAACTGTTCCAAATGCGACTGTGCCAACTGGATATTTTCAACATCTACACAGGCACTCGGCGATACAATTTTAAAATGCATATTCCTTCCAAGCTTCCGCACAATTTAGTGTGCAAGTTTCTTTTTAGACAAAGTAATCATCATGACACCGATGATATTCAGTAAACAACCAAACCATTGTATCGTATTCATATGCTCACCGAGCAAAGCCACAGCTAAAATAATGGTTAGGATCGGGCCAATCGAACCAATCATAGCTGCTTGTGCAGCACCTAAACGAGAAATACTTTGCGCGACCAAAATCGTCGGTAAAACCGTCACCAATAAGCCTAAGGCAATACCATACCAAATGACTTGTGTCGGAAGTTGAGTAAGCAGTTGAATCGGCTGGGGTGTTGCAATAATAAAATGGGTTAGCGTACCAAAACATGCAATGCTTAATGCCAAACCTGTGTAATTCCATGAACCAAATTTTTGAATTAAACGTGGGGTCATGAGTAAGTACGTCGCAAAACAGACCGCACTGGCAAAGACTAAACTCACGCCTAGCCAGAAATTTCCTTCATGCGGTACTGTGCTTTGCTCTTGTAGCATCACAATCACTGTACCACCATAGCTTAATGCAATCGCTAGTATGGTTCTAAAGTTGAGTTTTTGCTTATAAATAAAGCTTGTGGCAATCACTGTCAGTGTTGGATAGAGAAATAAAATAATACGTTCTAACGAAGCACTGATATACATCAGACCAGCGAAGTCGAGCCAACTTGAAAGATAATAGCCCATCAAACCTGCAGCAACCAATAAAGCCCAGTCTTTTCCTGTCATATTTTTATTATGATGGCGATTGAACCAACACAGTAAAAGGAAAAAAGGCAGGGCACTTGCCATTCGCAATGCCATAAGCACGGTGCTGTCAACCAATGGTGATAATGCGTAAGCCTGTTTAATAAAAATAGCTTTGGTACTAAATAAGAAAGCCGCACCAAGTGCGAAAATCGAACCGAGTTGGGTACTGGATAAAGAAAGTTTCATGAATTTGACTGCATTGACGATGTCGCTATACGACATGTAAATTTGAACAAGCAGTATAAATGTTGTTTTCAATCAGTGGAAATACAAAAAAAGAATGAATTGGCGCAATAAAAGGAATATAAAACACACTTGCTTACGTCTTTTTGTGTGGATTTAAGTAGCATTAAAATAGATTGAAATAAAAATTGTATAAAAATCAACCTTGAGATCCTTGTTTATAAACTGCTCAAATTCAATATGCTTTTTTTTGCACAAAAAAGGTGCAACATCGTAATGGTTGGTTCAAGCTGTTCGAGTATTATTAACTGACAAAATGGCAAATAAAAAAAAACTAAAATTTTTTGTAATTGCTTTAGACTCAGTTCTAGGGTAATTCTAATGGTTATTCCAAGTACTTTTTTTTATTAATGAAATTAAAAAATGTAATAAAAACCGACTTACATTTTTGACGGAAAAAATGATAGAAAAGGCCAATATAAGCTGATAAAAAAACCATGTAATTTGTCAGAAAGGTCAATAGAGATGTTGGTTTTTGTGCTAAATCTATTGTTTTATGGAGTATTTAAACAGCAAGCTGGAATGCTTAAAAGTGAATCATACTGCTGTAAATGCCAATCAGTAGGGTAGGGTGAGCAGCCTAAAATATGCTAATAAGCTTAAAAAAACATCGTTTTTAAAAATTGGAGACAGGATATGTCAAAAAAACTGAGCAGGATAATACGAGAAAAATACAATAAATTGAATATAGGGTATGTCGCACAATTATATTTATGAATCATCAGTTCAAAATATGGGTATTTATTAAATAAATATTGGGTGGTATTTTAAAAAAGTTCAATTAGAATCCAAAAATTCATAACAACGCATCTGGGGGAAACATCGGGTTATTTACGATGTTTACTTGAAGAAAAATTAGCTTGAGGAACGCTCATGCAGATTGGAATCCCAAAAGAATCTGTCGTCGGTGAAAACCGCGTCGCCGCTACGCCAGAGACAGTAAAAAAGTTGATTAGTGCTGGTCATAGTATTGTCATTGAACGAGGCGCTGGTAAAAAAGCGGCTTATATTGACAGTGCTTATGAACAAGTCGGCGCTAAAATTACAGATGATGCCTATACAGGTAGTCAAATTATTTTGAAAGTTCGTGCACCACAAGGTGAGGAAATTCAAAAGCTTGCCGCAGGAACAGCTGTGGTAGCTATGTTTGACCCATACCGTAATACTGAACTTGACCAATTTGCGTCACAACAAGTGTCTGCATTTGCGTTAGAGCTTTTGCCACGAACACTGTCTCGTGCGCAAAATATGGATGTATTGTCTTCTCAAGCCAACCTTGCAGGTTATAAGTCGGTATTATTGGCCGCTGCGGAATATCAACGTATGTTCCCAATGCTGATGACTGCTGCAGGTACTGTGAAACCCGCTCGTATCGTGATTATGGGTGTGGGTGTCGCAGGTCTTCAAGCCATTGCAACTGCAAAACGCTTAGGCGCAGTTGTTGAGGCAACAGATTTACGTCCAACTGCACGTGACCAAGTCGAATCGCTTGGTGGTAAGTGGTTAGATGTACCGATGTCTGATGAAGAAAAACAAAAAGCTGCCGATGCCGCTAAAAATGGTTATGGCTGGATGCCAGGCGAGCAATATATTCAAGACCAAGCCATCATCGTAGATAAAGCCGTGTCAAATGCAGACATTGTGATTACTACTGCGTTGTTGCCAGGTCGTGATGCACCTCGCTTAATCAAAGCTGAAACTGTTGCCAAAATGAAACCAGGTTCAATCATCCTAGATATGGCGGTTGAATCAGGCGGGAACGTTGAAGGTTCTAAGAACGGTGAAAATGTTGTCACTGACAATGGCGTGACGATTTTAGGTATTCCAAATATTCCTTCTACAGTATCGACAGAAGCTTCGGCACTGTATGCACGTAATGTTTTCAATTTCGTAGAAACTTTGTTTGATCAAGAGAAAAACTTTGCCATCAATCAACAAGACGAAATTCAAAAAGCACTTCTAGTAACTCATGGCGGTCAAGTACTGCTGAAGCGTGGTTAAGGAGAGTCATCATGGTTGAAACTATTACTATTTTCGTCTTAGCCATCTTTGTTGGTTACTACGTGGTTTGGGGTGTCACACCTGCATTGCATACGCCGTTAATGGCAGTAACCAATGCATTGTCCTCAATTATCGTTGTGGGTGCGATGATACAAACTGTTGGAATTCCTGGTGTTGTAGATGCAAGTGTACAATTCCAGTCCGTGAATGTTGTTAGTGTACTTGGTGCAATTGCAGTGTTCTTGGCAAGTATTAACATTTTTGGTGGCTTCGCAGTGACTGCACGTATGCTTGAAATGTTTAAGCCAAAACAAAAGAAAAAAGAGGGCTAATCTATGGAATTTATTCGAGAATATGCGGATTGGTTCTACCTTGTAGGTGCTGTCCTTTTCATCTTAACCTTACGTGGTCTTTCAGGCCCTAAAACTGCGATTGCTGGTAACCGTTACGGTATGATCGCTATGGCGATTGCGGTAATCACCACATTCTTTGTCGCAGATCATCCTGTTGTATGGATGATTGGTGGTGCAATGGTGTTGGGTGCAATTGTCGGTATTGCACGTGCACGTACAGTTCCAATGACACAAATGCCAGAAACAGTGGCGTTGATGCACTCACTTGTCGGTTTGGCTGCGGTATTAATTGCAATTGCTGCAATTTTACATAATAACCAACTGACTGCTTTGTTTGCACAAAACGAATCTGCTTTAACCGCTGCTGGTGTACAGCATGCGCATATGAGTAAAGTTCATTTATTTGAATTATTCGTCGGTTGCTTCGTTGGTGCGATTACCTTTACTGCATCTGTATTTGCTTATGGTAAGTTAGCTGCAAAGAAATGGGCAAAAACCATTTCAGGTGCTTGGGTTAAACCTGTTCAAGCGATCATTTTTCTGGCTATGCTGGCGTGTGGTGTGTATTTCTTTACCACAGGCAATATGCAAGCATTCTGGGCAATGACTGCACTGGCATTGGCATTTGGTTGGGTTTGGATTGCACCAGTCGGTGGCGGTGATATGCCAGTGGTGGTTTCACTACTGAACTCATTCTCTGGCTGGGCTGCGGCAGGTATTGGTTTTACACTTGAAAACAACATGCTGATTGTTGCGGGTTCGCTGGTGGGTTCATCAGGTGCGATTCTGTCTTACATTATGTGTAAAGCAATGAACCGTTCAATCATCAATGTATTGTTTGGTGGTGCGATGGGTGGTACGGCTGTAGCATCGGTTGATAAAGGTGAGCAAGTTCAACGTAATTACCGTTCTGGTTCTGCGGATGATGCGGGCTTCTTGATGTCGAATGCGGACAGCGTTGTGATTGTACCGGGTTATGGTATGGCGCAAGGTCGTGCACAAAACGCAGTGAAAGAATTGTGTGAAATCTTGAAAGAGCAAGGTGTAACGGTTCGTTTTGCAATCCATCCAGTTGCAGGTCGTATGCCTGGTCATATGAATGTATTGTTGGCGGAAGCTGATGTTGCATATGAAGACATCTTGGAAATGGACGAGATCAACTCTGATTTCCCAGCGACTGATGTTGTACTGGTAATTGGTGCGAATGACGTTGTTAACCCAGCGGCTAAAGATGATCCAAGTTCACCAATTTATGGTATGCCGATTCTTGAAGCACATAAAGCACGTACCATTATGGTAATCAAGCGCTCTATGGCAACAGGTTATGCAGGTTTAGACAATGACTTATTCTACAATGACAAAACCATGATGATTTTTGGTGATGCCAAGAAAGTTGTTGAAGAGATGACAAAAGCAATCAATGGTGGTGGGCACTAAGCCGCTATCGGATTAAATCCACCCCAATCCTCCTTTGATAAAGGAGGGAGTCTAACCGCCTTCGGGCGGTTTTTTATTTAAGCAATTTTAATGCTATGATTTTGATAAAATTGACTGAATAAAAATGATGAATCAACCATTTAAAATAATCTGTAAAAGCTTGGGCATCTATCTGGCATTTTCCTTGTCTATAACGCATGCACAAGTTTTTGAAATTCAAGATGGCTCGAAACACTATGATGCCGTAATTGATATTGCATGTGAAAAAGATGAGTGTGGGGCTAAGGCTGAAGTAAAACTATTAAAAAAGGGCAGCAAAGCGGTATTTCAAGTATTTCACTCTGATGAACTGACCATGTATTTGGACGAAAAGTTTAAACCGAGTGTTAATGTTATACAGCTTTATGGCGAGCAAAGCCCTTTGATTTTTGATGATTTTAACTTTGATGGAACAGAAGACCTCGCAATTAGAAACGGCAATTATGGTTCTTATGGCGGTCCTGTGTATGACATTTATGTATTTAATCAAAGCAAGAATAAATTTGTTTTAAGTCAGGAACTGTCTGTACTCACTCAAGAAAATTTAGGTATGTTCGAGCTAGACAAAAAGCGCAAACGTATCATCACCTTTAATAAAAGTGGCTGTTGCTACCATATTCGTTCTGAGTATCAAGTTGTACCTAGAAAAGGTTTATTGCTGGTTCGAGAGTTTATTGAGGATGCAACCTCACCACAAGGTGATCAAGTTGAGGTTACAGATCGCAATCTGGTCAATGGAAAATGGAAGGAAAAGACCAAGTATTATCCAACTGCAAAATATTATGCTCAGTAGTCACAATTTACCTCGTATCGCTATTCTGTATTGATATCGCTATATGATGTAAATCAACAGATGCTGAATTGTGGAATAGCGTAAGGTTTTATGAATAGAACAACTTCTTTACAGTGTGATGTTAAATTTTAAGCATAAAAAAGCTCATCCAAAGATGAGCTTTTTTAATTAAAACTGAAACTTAGTGAGGAATATGCTCTTCATCTTCAAATTCAGGTTTAACTTGTACGATAAAGTCTTGACGGTTAAGACCACGCCACAATGCAAATGCGGTACCAATATAGATTGAAGAATACGTACCTACAAATACACCAATAAACATGGCAACTGAGAACCAGTGTAAGCCATCACCACCCAAGAACATCATTGCAAGTACAACCAGCAATAATGTCATCGAGGTATGAATGGTACGTTTTAAGGTTTCAGTTAAGGCAATATTCACAATTTCTAACGGTGTTGCGCCACGAATCTTACGGAAGTTTTCACGGATACGATCCGATACAACAATGTTATCGTTTAACGAGAAGCCGATTAAGGCAAGAATAGCCGCTAAAACAGTAAGGTCAAATGGCCATTGCATCATTGCAAAAATACCAATCGTTACGATCACATCGTGCAGTAATGAAAGCACTGCACCAACTGCAAGTTTAAACTCGAAGCGAATGGTCACGTAGATCAGCATAAGCAGCATCGCAAGCGCTACAGCACCTGCAGAGCGTAAATATAGCTCATTACCGACTTGACCACCGACAGAGTCAACTTTGTGAACAACAGCAGTGTTATTCGGCAGTTGAACTGCTTTGGTGATGGTATTGCTTAAGTCTTCAACTTTAAGGTCTTGCGCTGGCATACGTACAATTAAGTCTTTATTTGAACCTAATGTTTGTACAACTGCATCTTTAAAGCCAGCTTTATCCAAATTAGAAATCACGTCTGCTGGTTTTGCCGCATATTGATAGTTCAATTCTGCAGAAACACCACCAGTAAAATCTAAACCAAGATTTAAGCCTTTGGTTGCAATAAAGAAGATACTTGCAATGGTCAAAAGGATTGAGATGATTGCCGCTGGTTTGGCAATCTTCATGAAATTAATTACATGCTCATCATCAGGGCGACCATATTTCTTTTTCGGTTGAGTCACATCAGTCATCTTCGATCTCCTATATGCTCAACTTATTCAAGTTACGTTTTCTGCCATATACCAATTGGACAATTGCACGTGTTACTGTAATTGCAGTAAACATTGAGCAAATAATACCAATCATCAGCGTTACAGCGAAGCCTTTGATCGGACCTGTACCAATAGCAAACAGAATAAATGCAACCAAAAATGTGGTTAAGTTTGAGTCGAGAATGGTGTTATAGGCTCGATCATAACCGGCAATAATGGCTTGTTTGGGCGAGGCGCCCCAGCGCATTTCTTCTCGTATTCGCTCACAGATCAGTACGTTGGCATCGACCGCCATACCAATGGTGATTACGATACCGGCAATACCTGGCAAGGTCAGTGAAGCCCCGATCCAAGACATGATGGTGAGAAGCATTGCCAAGTTAATCACTAATGCTACATCAGCAATTAAACCAAATAGACGGAAGAACACGATCATCCAGATTGCAACAAGCAGGAAACCAACTTGCGTTGATAATACGCCTTTATCGATGTTCTCTTGTCCCAAACTTGGACCAACAACACGTTCTTCTACAAAGTACATTGGTGCAGCTAAAGCACCAGCACGTAACATCAATGCAAGTTCAGCTGCTTCTTGAGGAGAATCTAAACCAGTAATACGGAAAGATGAACCTAAAACCGCTTGAATATTTGCAGCATTGATTACCACAGATTCAGTATATGGGGTACGAACTTCTGTCATTGCACCTGTAACTGGATCAGCAACAGAGGTGATTTTTTGTTTATTTTCAATAAACAAAACCGCCATACGTTTGCCAACAGCAGTACGGGTTGCATCTGACATCAACTTACCACCAGCAGTATCTAAAGTAATATTTACTTCAGCGCCACCACTATCTTGGCTAAAACCACTTGATGCATTTTGTACACGTTCACCCGTAAGGATACGGCTGCGATTTAATAACAGTTCACGACCACTGTCCAAAGATTCGTAAGCAAAAACTTCAGTACCAGGCGGTAAAGGTTGACCATTATATTTACCTGTGAAACGGTCAATATATTGATCATTTAAATCAGACACTAAACGGAATTCAAGGTTTGCAGTACGCCCCAAGACACGTTTAGCTTCGGCAGTATCTTGTACACCAGGCAATTCAACCACAATACGGTTGCTACCTTGGCTTTGTACCAATGCTTCAGCTACACCTAACTCATTAATACGGTTACGTAAAGTGGTTAAGTTTTGGTTGAGTGCATAAGATTGAATATCTTGCTTGGTCGCATCGTTATAGGTCAACTTAAGCGTAGAACCTGTATCCGTTGCTAAAGCTTGTTGATTGAACTTATTCCCATCACGACGTAAAAAGTCCATTACCGCTGCACGGTCATCATTATTTGCAAACTGAATCGTAATGGTATTGTTGTTCAATGAAAGACTATTAAATTTAATCTTATTGTCACGGAACTCACGACGTAAGTCTGTTGCTGAGGTTTCCATACGTTGTGCAATAGCTTTGTCCATATCCACTTCAAGTAAGAAATGAACACCACCACGTAAATCCAAACCAAGCTTCATTGGCTTAGCGCCAATTTTTTGCAACCACTCAGGTGTGGTTGGTGCAAGGTTTAATGCAACGGTATAGTTCTCACCCAAACCTTTGCTGAGGACATCTTTTGCTTTTAACTGTGCTTCAGACGTATTTAAACGTAGAAGGGCAGCATTGTTGGTGAAGGTATTATCATGACTGCTAATATTTTCACTTTTTAAAATTTGCTCTGCTTTTTGTATGACAGACTGATCAATTGTGGTACCAGCCTTGGCACCAGAAATTTGAACAGCAGGTTCGTCAGGATACAAACTCGGCAGCGCATATAATGTACTGATCACTAGTACCACTAGAATCAATATATATTTCCATGCAGGGTAACGCATTCGCTTTCTTCTTAAAATGAAAAAGTCGTGCTAAGTGCACGACCGTTTTATGATTAAAGGTTATTTAATGTGCCTTCAGGGAGTACTGAAATAACACTTGCACGTTGAACTTTGACTTCATTTCCTTTGCTTAATTCAACCACTGCAAAGTCGCCATCAATTTTTAGGATACGACCCATTAAGCCGCCTGCAAATACAATTTCACTGCCAACACCTAAGCTTTCGATTAAAGTACGGTGTTCTTTTGCACGTTTTGCTTGAGGACGCCAGATGAGAAAATAAAAGATTGCAACAAATACTACAATCATCAATATGTTTGCCATCATGCCTGGGCCTTGTGCAGGCGCTGCTGCAGCGTGAGCAGAAGAAATAAATAAGCTCATTCTAATTTCCTAATGTTAAAAATTATCTGCCATTTTCATGGCTTTTAAATTGACTTGTTCAGCAATTTACCTTGTCTTGGGTTTCAGCGCAAATACTGTTGAATTAATCTTCAATTCAACTTTATATTGGGGCATTAGTCAGCAGGACAAGGAGGAACTTCTAAACCGCGACGTTGATAGAAATCAGTCACGTATTCATCAAAAGTTCCCTGATCTAAAGCATCACGAATATCTTGGGTAAAACGTTGGTAATAACGTAAATTGTGGATCGTCCCCAACATCGAACCGAGCATTTCACCGCATTTTTCTAAATGGAATAAATAGGCACGAGTGAAGTTGGTACAGGTATAACAGTCACAATGTGGATCCAGTGGACTTTGATCATGACGATATTGGCTGTTACGAATCCGAACCAAACCATCGGTAACAAAATAATGACCATTACGTGCATTTCGAGTTGGCATGACACAGTCGAACATATCGACACCGCGACGAATTGCTTCAACGATATCTTCTGGTTTACCCACACCCATCAAATAACGTGGTTTATCTTCTGGCATTTTTGCAGGCAGATAATCCAAAACTTTGATCATTTCTTCTTTGGGTTCACCGACAGATAAACCACCAATCGCAAAGCCATCAAAATCAATTTCTTTAAGACCGTTTAAAGACTCTTCACGAAGGTCTTCATACATGCCGCCTTGAATGATTCCAAACAATGCATTTCTATTTTTTAAAACATCATGATGCTGAGTCTTACAACGCTTTGCCCAACGTAATGATAGTTGAAGCGATTTCTGTGCTTCTTCATGGGTTGCTGGGTATGGCGTACATTCATCAAAAATCATCACAATATCTGAGTTCAATGTATGTTGAATATCCATTGAAATTTCAGGAGATAAAAAGACTTTTGAACCATCAATAGGTGAGCGGAAAGTCACCCCTTCCTCTTTGATTTTACGCATAGCACCCAGACTAAATACTTGGAAGCCTCCTGAATCAGTAAGAATCGGTTTGCCCCATTTCATAAACTCATGCAAACCGCCGTGTTCACGGATAACATCTAGTCCAGGACGTAAGTAAAGGTGGAAGGTATTGCCTAAAATAATTTGTGCTTTGATATCTTCGATATCGCGTGGCAACATGCCTTTAACTGTGCCATAAGTTCCCACAGGCATGAACACAGGTGTTTCAATCACACCATGTTCTAAAGTTAAACGACCACGACGAGCACGCCCCGACTGACCTAATTTTTCAAACTTCATAAATAACCTAAATCTGGCGAAAAAACAGTTCGCTGATTGATAATTGCAAAAGGGGGCTATTTTCCCTGATTTTATGGTCGAATACCAGTCATGTTGTTTTTCATAATGTTAAATTTAAAATTATTGATTTAGCGGCTTGAACATCAATAGATTGATAGGAGAATCATTTTTTATCGTTGAATAATTATTTTTTGAATATCAAGGTATTATTTTTATGCAGCTCAAAAGCGAATAGTGGTTCGCTTTTGAGCTTAGATTTGGACAAGATAGAAAATTAGTCTTTTGCCTTACGACCGATAATGATCAAGGCGATAACTCCCAGAATCATGATGAATATTCCATAATGATTCCAAAAATTACGCTGCATTTTATTTTCTTGGTATTCAGGATTTTTACTTAAGGTTGAAATGACATCATCAGGTAATTCATAAAAAGTATCTGGTTCTGCATCGGTCATGCCGACCAAGGTGCAGTCCCATGTTTTGACATCTGCCCATAAGATTCCAAAGTGACTACATTTATATCCTGCATTTAAACTTTTAAGATCTTCGTATTGACTTAACACTTCTTGTGGAAACGGGCCAACTTTAAACATTTCATCGCCTGTATTAAAAACTAACAAGCCTTTCGCTTGAGCAGGGGCTTGCCAGAGAAAACACAGACATAACATCATGAATAATTTTTTTAACATTTGATTTACTCCAATCTTTAGATTGTCTTTTTATTAAGTTGATCATTTTTAGTTGATCGTTTTGTTCTAAAAATAGTCATTTTTTAGCGGTTTGAAAATATCAGAAAATGATCGAAATGTCATTTTTTATGTTGAAAATAAACAGGATTATGGCTGAATTTTTATTCAAATTTCCACATGGTGATTTAGGCGATATGTTTCGAGTCAACTATACTCAATCGCCATAATCGATTCCTGATCATGGCTTTAAAGCTGATCCAAAAAAATTGTTGAATTTATCAAACTGATTTAGCACTTGTTCAACCTTGGCAATCCGTTGTTCTAAACTTCCTGTTAAAGCGATGTATGGAATCCGACGTTGTTTGAGATCCGCAATAATTTGCTGATGAAAAATAGCTCTTTTTTGTGGGCCGCTACGATCCCAAGTGTCGTCATATGCAATATCATCTTCACACAAGAAAAATAAGTCATAGCGCTGTGCATTTTCGAGTGCAAGTTGTTTGAGATGTTCTGGTAATCGTCCATGATAATCCATACAAAACATTGCTGTGGTTATCGCGTTGGTATCTACAAATAAATAACGGTTCGCATCTAAAGTGGCTTGATCTTCATAGGCGATATGACGATCTGCAATAATGTTGAAATCCTCAAAACCGATACGACGATCAACTTGGTGAGTTTCCCAATATTCACGCCCATATTCTGGGGCAAAAGTGGTTGCATACTTTTTCGCAAGCGCTTCAACCAGAGTCGACTTGCCTGTAGACATGGCACCGACAAAGGCGACTTTGCTAATCAAATCTGCATAGACACAGTTGGGGATAAATTTCCGATTTTGAAAGGCATTTGCTCGAATCATTGTAGCGGAGATCGGCACCTGTAGACGTGACTCATCCACTCTACGATCAATTGCATTGAGTGCAGTGCTGACATGCTCACCATAAAATTCACTACTATAAAAATGCGAAATTTTCACGCCATTGAGCTTTTGAATGATGTAATTTTCTTGTTCTATTTCAAACGCCCGATCATTGGAATAACCCTCAGGCCCATCCCATGCCTCAATCACATGAATTTGAGGAAATAAATCTCTGATCCATTGGGCGCGAATGTTTAAGGGGATAGTTGTAATTGAACTTTGATAGATCAATACATACAGCTCATCTACCTCTTGTAATGCTGTTTCAAATACATGCATATGACCTGCATGTAAGGGTGCATATTTACCGAGTGTCAGTCCGATTTTTTTCATAGTTTTTAAATTCAATAGGATGAGTTTGAATCGTTTTGTGCAAGTTTGTTCCAGTTATAGTAGCCATAGATGGCATTGATCAGAAAGGCCGACCACATCAATAGCATCATTGCACCATCACCACTACCATCAAGGGTTCGGATCGCCCACATTAAAATACTGAAGATATTTAAAGTAATATAAAACCACCATTGCTCTTTAAAACGCAGTAGCATCAAAATCGTTGCTGTGATTGCAAGAATATTGGTGGTTGCATCTATATAAGGCGTATTTTGAGTGGGAATTTGGGCAAGCAGATAGCCGAGTATCGCAATACAACCTATATTGCTCAGGATGATCAAAATCAAATACGCCTGCCGAAGGGTATAGGCCTGTTGTAATTGTTTCTCTTTGGTATGTTTCTGCCAAAGTAGCATGCCGATCAAAGCGGTTGGGACAAAGAACAAGAGATTCAGTCCCATTTCGCCATAAAGCCCGTTGTTATAGCAAATCCATGCATAAGCACAGCTATTGAATAAACCAAAACTATAATTAAGAATATTGCCTTTTGCTGCCAATACCACACAGAGAATTCCGCTGAGTAATACCACGAAATTAAACCATGTATCTTGTTGAACTAAGGTAATGATACAGCCGATGAAAATAAAACTAAAAAGCCAAACAATTTCAAATATATTCCAGTTTTTGAAAAGAAGGCGGAAGGGATGGGTGGAAAAGATTTTCAACATAGGGTTTGTAATTCTAAATAATGCTGCTGGTGTAATTTGCTGGTAATTTATACCCGATTTAAACCCTACAGACGATTTGAAATTTCAGTTTAATCTGCATGAAGGGACTAGATTGTTGATCATTGTTTTTACCAAGCCTGTTGATAAATCCATTGTGATTATTTGTTTTTTACGTATTTATTTAAGTGATGTTTGATTAAAGAACCTTCCCAATACTCTTTTGGGAAGGATGGATTTTTATAATAATATAGAGTAAAGCTTAGTTAAAATTAGGCTTGTAATCAAAATTCTGAGTAACCACATTGTCGGAAAATGGACGAATTGTTTTCTTTGCCAAAGTAATGGTATTGATCATATTGTTTGGGAAAATTTCGATGGTGTTATTAAATTCTTCAACATTACGGTTAAAGATGGTAATTGCTGCACCGACATTTTCATTTTGTTCTTGAATATCATCCATCATTTTTGCATACAAAGTATCCGCTTTGAGTTCGGGATAATTTTCAACCACCACATTTAAACTTTTCATTAAATCTTGATTGAGTTTTTCAACATGTTGTAGTTGAGAAACATCGGTATTGTTTAGATTTAGATTCAAAATTTGCTGACGTAACTCGGTCACTTTTTCCAAAGTTGATTTTTCAAACTGTGTATATTGTGACAAAGTTTGCTCTAAAGTTTCCAGTGTTTTTACTTTCTGGCGTTCAAAGTTGGCAACTTCAGCCCATGCGCGTTGTGTCGCATTGAAATAACGCACAATGTTATTTCTGACCAGAATACCCCAAACGATCAGAACAATAAAAATCCCAATAAATATGATTAAACCCATTTTGATTATTCCTTTTGATTTATGAAATCAAGTTTAGCATGCACTGTTTAAATTTTTCATATTCAGGCATGGTTAATGTTCTTAAATGTCCACGAAGTGCTGAAATATCCTGAAGCTTTTGTTTTTTACGACGAATGCGAAAGAGATCTTGATCTCCCATATAGCACAGCATATTTTCTTCAAAATGATAAACAATATCACCTGAATAGTGTTGAAAAAAATCACTTAATTTTAAGGTGATACTTGGACTAATGGTACGGGCAAGTTGATGTTGATCATAGCCAAAAATATATAAATTTTGACTGACCAGAATATCCGCAGTTTTCCATATTTGGGTATAGGGCGGAATAAATTCATGATGTTTATTACTGGCGGCAAAGCCGAGGGCGGGTAATTGAAAAATAAAAGCGCCCCATTGGTTTTTATGGGTTTCCTTAATTTTCTGTTTTTCACCCTGAGTATTGGGCAGTGAAAACTCATCGACATAATGATACTGAAATAACATCACATGATGTTCTTGTTCACCATCAAACCATTTGGTGGATGCAAATTGTTCAATCTCATTCAACACATTGCCTTGCGAAAACAATGGAAAACTTTGTTTTAACTTGCTCATGACCAAAAAGCTATTGCTTGTTGTGGAGATATGACTTGGGGTTTTATTAAAATCTAATTCGTAGCGGAGAAACATCATGCGCTGTTCTAAAAAATTGATGACTTCATCAATTGGATCGCTTTGCTCATAAATTAAATAAGCAGCAAAACAGCATAACAAGGCTGCTAATAGACTCAGTGGGTAGGGAATATAGTGATGAATCAGCCAACCAAAAATTGCAGTCAGTACCCCAATCATAAACAGCAGTCTGGGGATGAGGTTATGAAAAAATAATTCTCTACATTCTCCCCATGGATGTAAGCCATCTAAAATATCTTGTGCAGATTGAGCCTGTTGTCCAATTTCCCAAAGCCGAGCGATATTGCGCATCACATGTTTATTTTTTCTTGTGCGTAGGTGAAGTAATCGCTCAACGGTTTCTATAGGCATGGCAAATAATCATGATTGAAGTCTATTAAAGTTCGAATTCCAGATTGATCAGTATGCGATAAATTATTGTATCGACAAAGTAAATTGTTTATTTTTCAACTTTATTTGTCGCATAATGAGGCTGGACTTCTTGTAGAATCGTGATCAGTGAATCTTTAAGCTGCTCATAATCAGGCATGTTCATACTTTCAAGTTGTGCAGCCAAATCATAGACAGTTTGAACTTTATCGACTTGCATTTGCGCTTTGGTAATATCCGTTTTAAACAGCCAGCACAAAGAAGGGCACTGAGCTTGAACATAAAAATCACCTTTAAAATAAGCCATGGCTTGATCAAGCATTAATACATGATTTGGTGTGAAAAATTTGGCAAGTTGCATTTCATTTGTACCACTTAATTGGTACTGATTGTCGAAACGAATATCCCCACTCGACCATTTTACCCCAAGACGGCAGGCTCGATTTTGTTTAGATGAAATACTGATACCTTGAGCAGGGAAGTTTTCTAGGATGATCCCCCATAAATCATAATGACGATATTCAGTCTTTTTCTTGCCTTCTGAATCACGAGTTTCGATTTCATCCACATAATGATAATTAAACAGCATATATGGATAGTTGATGCCGTTGACCTGCCAAGCGCCATAAATGCAATGACCAATGGTATTTTCATGATCCCCTAAACCAAATAATGGGAAATTATAGGGAGACTCAATATTTTCATCGAAGGCATTGGGATAGAAGCGAATTTGATATTTTGCTTCTAGGTTCTTTTGATGAGCATCTTCAACCAATTGATTGAGTGCTTTGGTCGAAGTGCGCTTATAGAAAGCAAAAGCCACACTCGCACCCGCAACCAGTAAGAGTATCGGGTGGGTAAAAATAGCCAGTATAAATAAACCAATCGCGATCGCGATAAAAAGCCAAAACGTATAATTTTGAATAGACAGACTCGGATCATCTTGCCAATTCTTTAAACTTGCAATGGTCTGTTCAAAATCCTGATTTGACGAGAGTAACTGATTGATCGCATGGATATTGTGCTGAGTCTTGCCATTGTTGGCGTGTTGTTGACTAAAGGCATTTTGAATTTTTGTCAGTAAATCATTCATCTTTATTCATTATTGTAGCAAGTGCTTAGATGCCTGATTGTAACGAAAAAATGATTTTGAATGCAAAGTGTGGTGTCTAAACCACACTTTGCATATTGATATGCTGACTAAGCAATAATTTTTAAATACATTGTGCTTCGTTGGATTTAGTCATTTGCATTTTCAATCAGCATTGCATCGCCATAACTAAAGAAACGATATTTGCTTGCAACAGCATGCTGATATGCGTTCATAATATTGTCACGGTTGGATAATGCAGATACCAACATTAACAAGGTAGATTCTGGTAAATGAAAGTTGGTGATCAAGCGATCAACCACACAGAACTGATACCCTGGATAGATAAAGATTTGTGTATCGCCTGTCCATGCGGCAATTTCTCCACCAGACGCTTGTGCTGCACTTTCTAAGGCGCGTGTTGCTGTCGTTCCAACGGCAATCACTTTGTTGCCACGTGCTTTGGTTTCTTGAATCAATTTTGCGGTTGCTTCAGGCACATCACACCATTCACTGTGCATGATGTGATTTTCGATCTGATCTGTACGTACGGGTAAAAATGTTCCAGCACCCACATGCAAGGTTACAAACGCTTTATTTACGCCTTTTTGCTCTAATTTTTCTAATAGGACTTGGTCAAAGTGCAAACTTGCTGTCGGTGCTGCTACGCTTGCTAATTTGGTTGGATCGTTAAATACGGTTTGATAGCGTTCTGTGTCAATGGCTTCTGCTTCACGGTTAAAGTAAGGCGGAATAGGCAATTGTCCGTATAAATCTAAAACTTGCAAAATAGGCTGAGAAAATTCCACCACAAATAAGTTTTCATGACGCCCTGTTACCGTCACTTTAACTTCATCTTTGCCAATAAATAACTCAGCACCTGCTTTAGGCGAATTACTGGCTTTGATATGACAATGTGCAATGGTCTGATCAAAAATACGTTCAACCAAAACTTCAATAGCACCACCAGAGGCGCGTTTACCTTTTAAACGTGCTTTCATCACTTTGGTATCATTAAGTACCAATAAATCACCTTCATTGAATAAATCAAAAACATCGGTGAAGTGAAGATCTTGGTATGAACCATCTGCATTGAGATGTAAAAGGCGAGAAGCGCTACGTGTTTCAAGTGGGTAGCGCGCAATGAGTTCGTCGGGAAGTTCGAAATTAAAATCGGAGAGTTGCATCATGAGGAAGAAAAACTGACATTTGGGATTTAAAAACTGCCGCTAGTATAGTCGTTTTTCAAATTAATGGCTGAAATTGATGTTTTATAATCCAAAAAAACCAAATATGCCTTAAAATTAAACAAATGTGAAAACTTGTCGTTGACAAGAAAATGAAACGCGCTATTATACGCACACAACCTCTCCCGAGGTGGTGAAATTGGTAGACGCGGTGGACTCAAAATCCACTGTCAGCGATGACGTGTCGGTTCGAGTCCGACCCTCGGGACCATTAGTTTAGGTTAAACAGATTAGATAAACCCCGAAGCCTTGATATACAAAGGCTTCGGGGTTTTTTCGTTTCTGGGTGTTGGTTTTTTTAAAGGTATTTTGAGGTATTCTTAGGTATTCATTTACACGTTTTTTACACATTTTTAACGTGTGTTTATTTGTATAAGTCATTGAGGTTGTAAACTTTATGAGTCTGTCAATTTATCAACTTGAAAATGGTAAGTGGAGAGCAGATCTTATTGCCTTCAATCAAAGAAAAAGTAAAACATTTAAATCTAAGAATTATGCGAAGCGGTGGGCAGAGATTCAAGAGCGTGAATTCTTCTTAAATTTTTCTACCAAACAAGCCTTAACTAATAAAATAGTTCTTACAGTAGAAGAAGCATTGACTAGATATATGAATGAAGTGTCTAGGTATAAGAAAACTGCAAAAAAAGAGATCCAACGGCTAAAATATTATCAAAATAATCTACCATTTGTAGATTGGCCATTGGTAAATTATCGTTCTGAATACCTCAAGCAATGGGAAAGCTTGGTGATGAACCGGACAATTCGCCCTTTAAGCGCTGCGAGTGTACTTCGTGACTATTCTACACTATCTGCCTTTTTTAACTGGTGTAGGCGAGATAAAGGTTGGATCGACTTTAATCCAGTAGAAAATTTGAGAAAACCCAAAAAACCTGAACATCGTGAACGTCGTATTGAAATAGATGAATTGCAAAGCATACTTACAGCTTTGAAATATACACCAGGCACTGTTCCAAATTCGAAGACGCAAGAAGTAGGTTTAATATGGTTAATAGCAATGGCCACTGGTATGAGATCAGGTGAAATTGTTAATCGACCATTGTCAGATGTTTTTATAGAAAAACGTTTTATACGTTTGCCTGATACTAAGAATGGATCTAGTCGTAATGTCCCACTTGATGATTTTGCGCTTCAGCTTTGGACGTTGGCCATAAAAATTGACCGGAAAAACTCCCCAAAAGTTTTTACTGTTTCTGATGGATCTAGGGATACATTGTTTAGAAAGGCTCGAAAGGCTGCAGGTTTAGAAAACTCTGATTTAACTTTTCATGATTCAAGACATGAAGCGGCAAGTTTAATGGCTAAACGTATAAAAAATGCTTTAACTTTATGTAAGATCTTTGGTTGGAAAGATCCTAAGCAGGCTCTGATTTACTATAATCCAACTAACGATGAAATTTTGGAAGAACTAAATATCAGTCCTGGTTTATCAAGATTAATCGCTTAGAAAATCATAGATAAAAAAAAGCCACTTTTATGGCTTTTATATGTTTTATTCTTCTCAATTCCCATTGTATTTCAAATTTGATTTATCAAACGCCATAGCATATTTAATTACATCTGTTGCTTTCCAACGTGGTGATGTACGATCACTATCTTTTGATGTCGGTAACTGTCGACTAGGTGGAAAGTTAGGGCAGGGGATAATATTTTTTCTCGTATAATCCACTGTATATTTTAGATATTTTGCGATATCTTTTTCGTCCCAAAGTTGGTGCTCAACAGGTAGAATCAATTTTGAATCTAATACTTTTGTCATTTTTAAAAGATATTGATCGAATGCGTTATCGTTCATGCTGCATCCTCCAATTTCCTTGCTTCTTGGCGTTCCATCAATGCAATTTTTGCATGAACACCTAAACGATCTCGTCCTAGTACTTCTGCAATAAAATGTACAGGATATTTATCTTCAAGCATTGAATTAAGTACTTTTTCTTCACATGGCCACCAACCGCCACGAGTAATTCTAAAAGATTTATTTTTCATAAATTAATTCTCCTTAAACATAAGTGCAATTTTGTTTATTAACGCTTTAAAAATTATTTAAAAGATGTTTGCTGGTTGTAGTATGGATTGGTAAAAAGCCAACATTTGACGACACGTTCACGCATTTCTGATGTCGCATTTTTTACTTCATCTGCAGGGAAGTTTTTAGACTTAACCGGTTTATTCATTTCAATGAATTTATAACGCCGGCTAGATCGAAGTAGCGTTCTCATTTCATTGATGTCAGGTAATGATTGATAGTTACGAGCAGCGACTTTGTAGACTTCATTGAGATTGATAGCGATGCTTTGGGAATCCTGATCATGATGATTTAAACTAAATGATGCATTTCTGCTGACATTCATATATTCGTAGGCATCCCAAAATTGTTGAACCATTGGGTGGTCGCTACTTAATTGCTCTACACGTTCACGTGCCATTGCCTCTAAAATACGTTTAGCATCGCAAATTTCTTCTAAGTCTATGACTTCTTTTAAAACGTGTTGTTCAACTGCATCAATCATTGCTGATACTTGTGCATGACAAAGGGCAATTCGTGTATGAGTAATACCTTTTTGATGAAACTCTTCTTCTAAAGCTTGGATATTTTCTGAATAGGTTTGCAGAATTTTTGCTTCATTTTTTAAGCAATGTGTCATGTAAGTACATGCGTCTTCTAATGAAATACGAGAAAGACGGTCGGCAATTCTTTTCTTGTCAAGATTATGGTCTTTTGTTGTCACTGTAATATGCAAGGTACGAGATAAAATCGCCTCTGAGGCTTGTATGGGCGTGTTTTGACTGATCATGATTGCACCACGGAATGGTGGCTCATACGTTTCATTACCTGCTGTTTTTAAGCCTTTTGAACGAATTGCTCGACCGTTAAAGGCATCTTTCAATTCGTCCCAACTAAATTTAGCTTTTTGGACACCACCATTTTGATCATTTCGGTCGCCTTCAATTAGAACGATCGGCATATTAGAGGCTTGGGCAAAATTACGATAAATTGCCACACTGGTAGATTTATTCGGATCAAAACCTTCATAGGCTTCTCGACCGCTAAATTTCCAAAGCAACTCAAGCAATGTTGATTTACCTGCACCTGCTTGACCAACAAATTCAAAAAAAGGATATGAGGAGTTAAGCGCACGGATCTGTTCAGCAAAATATGTTCCTGTCCACCAAGCAAGAATGATTAAGCCATTGGCGCCATTCAATGTATAAAAATCTTTCCACCAATTTGCAGAAAATTCCTTCTTAGGATTCAGGGTAATTACTGGTGAATTTGCCAAGCTTTTTAATTCTTTTTTTCCTGTTTTGTAGAAATCATGTTCATTTTTGGGGATAACTTGCCCGTTATGCACAGCATATTTATCAAAGATATAGGCTTGATAATCTTTGCTATAGCCAATGAAATCGATAGTTTTAACTTCACGTAATTTTTCAGTTTTACGTTTGATAAAGGTTTCTAGTTGCTGATCACTGCCAGTCCACATCGCACCTGAAAGCACGGACATTACACGAGGCTTAAACTTACTACGTGACGCCATGTGTTCTGCGGTAAAAGTGGTCTTGGTTTCACCCCATGGGCTTTGTAGATGGAAGTAATACCAAGATTCATCGGTGATTTCGTTTCGTTGGAAATACAGCGGCTCAAGTTGTGCATTACAGATTTCTTTCGCTGAAGAACATGTTTTTAATGCCTGAATACGCTTTTCATCTTCTGAAAGCATCTGTTCTTGTTGGCTTTCCTCAACATATTGGACAGCTTTGTTATATTTTTCATAATCTAATTCCCACCAGTAGGTACGGAACTTATGATTGAAAAAGAATTTACTTAGATTGCTACCATAAAAATTGTAGATTAATAATCCAGCTTCTTCAGGTGTTTCAACAATTTGAAGCTTGCCAAAATGGAGGTATTTCTCCTGATCTTTTTCTGTGAGTTGCTCACGTTGAAATAGATCATTCCAATCTAGAGATTTTCCATTAATCGGTGTTGGTGGAAGGGCAGCGGTAGAGATCCAACCTTGATCGGTTGCATGCTTATGGTGTTTAGGTAAAAACTTCTTGCCTGCGTTGTCATTGTCCAAAGCCCAAACTAAACGCGGCTTATCTTTCTTGAGTTCATGACAACGTTTGCTGATCGAATCTAATAATTGTGTTGGATAATTGCCACTGTTCATATTACTCAAGCTAATAATGCCTGATTGTGACAGCGCAATACTGTTAAAGATGCCCTCAGTAATCCATATACTGCCTGCAGTACAGAGTTCATCTAGTTCATGTATTGTCCATGCCAAGCCAGTCCATTTACCAATAAAATTGGCTTTCTGACGACCAAAACGATCAGGACGATCAATGATCCTTTCCCAATAGATTCCGTCAGCTAATTTGAAGCGAACAGTTGCACTGACTAAATTTCTATTTTTAGGTGCTTGATATAGTTCCTGTGTATATCTACCTTTTAAATTTTTAAGGTCAAAACCTCGTCCATCCCTCAAATATGCATCTGCAGCGGCATTTGGATTCTCAGGGGTTTTAGGGTGATATTCTGACCAATCTTTAAAAAATTCTTCGCAGATATCTTTGACGTATTCCTCATAACCACACTTATTGATACGTCCACATTTCACCATGCGTGGTGTTTCAGCATGTGTGTAAAGTTCTTTCTCATTACAACTTGGACAAAGACCTTGACGATACCATTCACCGACTCTTTTAAAGTTAAATAGTTGGTTAAGTCTGTCGTTAATACGACGCTGAAGATCCATCATTAATGCCTATATAAGTTTCATTTGTAGAAGTCGATTGCGGTAAGTCGTTGCCCTCGTCAAATCAATTGTTGACGAATGGAAGAGCGCAGAAATAAATCCTTCTACATAATTTTTTTGGTGTTCATCAATTGAGGTTTGGAGTTCTAAACTTTCGATGTGATGTTCAAGTTCTTGCTCCCACTGGCGTTTATGCTGTGGTAATCCTGTTTGAACTTCAGGATTAGGATTGATGCTGTTCTGAATTGGTCGCACCATTTCTAAACTCGCTGCAAAACTTGCAAGACATTGATCATTGCGACATGAAACAATCAACTCATGTAAGAGTGGAGAAGGTCTTTTTCGACTAGATACATGCATACGCATGCCACAGTGAGGGCAATAAAAACCAATTGATTTACTCATCGTTCAATTCCTTTACTGATTTTATTAAACGACTTGGAGCAATCACATTTGATATTTGAATGTGAAAATGAACCATAGTCATGCATGTCAGCTCCCGACACTCACCTACATAACCTTTAGGATTTTCTAAATAAACAACAGTCCCCAAAATTCTTAATGACTTGTCACACACCGGACAGCAAATTTTTTCATTTAAAATGTGTCCATTTATTTCAGAAAGTGCGCTTGGCATGAATTCCCCAAAACTAGTGACTTATGATAATTCTGAGTTTTGAGAAGAAGTGTTTGAAAGATTTTTTTCAACAAGGTGCTTTATCCATTCGTTTAAAGTTTTGTCTTCTTTCGCTGCTTCTATACGTGCAAGTCGTTTGATTTCGGGTGTAGTGCGAAAGCTCACTTGGACTTCTTTTTGAGATTCTTGAGTAGCCATTTTGTGTTTCCTTTGGAAGTCACAGTTTTCAACTGTGGTAGATGAAGAATTTTGTTAAAATGGTAAATGAATAAAGAGATATTATCCCATTTGGGATAATTGATATATGGATTTATCCCAAATGTTAAATGAAAATAACGATCAAAGAGGCGAACGTCTTCGTGAAGAACGATTACGTTTAGGTCTTTCTCAAAAAGATTTTGCTGCTTTATTTGGTAAGAAAAATATGGCTGTAATGCGCTATGAAAAAGGCGACCGTGTTATTGGGCAAGATGATTTAGAAGCTTTGCATGTAGCAGGTGTAGATGTTTATTATCTAATAACCGGGGAAAGAACTCAGCCAAATTTACTTTCCGAGGAAACTAAAGAATTGCTTAAACTTTGGAATTCTGTGGAGCCAAGTCAGAAAGATACTTTGATGATTTTAGTACGCAATTTTTCGGAGAGTTTTAGTAAGAAATAAAGTTTTATGAATATTTATTAGCCAATCAATCTATAATAGCAAGTTATATAAAATAATTTTGAGTCATTATAATGGTCATGCTTGTATATTTCATCGATAGTGTTTACTACAGTGCGTTATATCTTTTTATATTCTGGCTACTAAAGCCAGAATATTTTATTTTTAAAATTGAAAATAGAATCCCAAGTAAATTAGAGGTACTATTTTTTATGATATTTTTCATGAGTATTATTGATACTGTATCTAATTTAATTTGGCTAAGAATAGATTATGGGTTTACTATTTTCGACTGGGAAAATGGTGAAAATTATTTTCCCTACTTAGGATATATTGCAGTATTTAGTTTTAGTTTTTGGCTAATATTTGGACGTGGTCCATTAGAGAGAGATATTAAGGTTTAACTATAAATGTATAACGTCTTAAGATATAACCTTGAACTTTCTCTCCATTCATATCAACTTCTACTTTGAGCCAAGATTTGTGTAATTGGGGGTCATTTATAATATGTAAAAAAGTCCCTCTATCAAGTATTTCAATAAGTTCAGATGTAAGATCTGGCTTTACTCTTAAGTTTACATTAACAGAAGTAATTCTTTCTCCATATAATGACAATAAATCATTTCTTTTGACTTCTTGCTTTATCAATGTCTTGATTTCTTTTTGATTAAAATAAGGGTCAATTTTAGGTTTAACTTGATATTCATAAATAGCACAACTTAAAATACCGAGAAGTAAAGTTACAATATAATATTGGTATATATAGGAAATGATAAATTTTGCTTTTTGAGAAATAGCATTATAGTTATAATCAGTTGTTAAATTTTCGATACTCAATCTAATCATATCTTTAAAAAAAACTGAAACTTCTGATTGAACTTCTTCACTTACGTCGAATTCCTCTGTCATATATATCACATCATCTACTAGTTGATTTTGTATCTCTGTAGGGAAGAACTGCATTTGCTTTTGAATATTTAGTAGAGCCGAGATGCCATAATCTGAAAAAAATGTTGCTGGTGAACTAGAATATTGTTTTGATATTGATTTTGAGATAGATTGAAGTGTTGAAATACTATCTGTGGTTGCTAGCAAACTATGCCAGCTATATTGCGAGCCGAAGATAGATTGTGGAAATATTAAGCTAGAGGTAGTTTTAAAATACTCAGGGAACAAGCTTTTTATTTTTTGCTGTTGATCTATAACTTTTTGTAAAGTTTTAGGTAATTCAAAAGCTTTGTTTAATTGCTCTTGTTGTTTAAATAATTCTCTCATGGAAAATGAAGGGCTATAAATTTGCTCTATTTTTTTTTGCGAATTTAGCATCTTTTCAAGAGATTTAGGAAGTTGAAATTTCTTTTGCAATGCTTCTGATACTTTCAAAGTCTTTTCTAATGCGGTTAATGAGTCATTGTTATCTTGAAATGACATGATATTTGCCTAAAATTATGATTTATCTCATCATACGAATAAGCTTTGTTAAGTCAATCACTTTGTTAAATTTTTAAAAAGCCCTCATATGAGGGCTTTTTTTAACCCTTTTCATCCACGGAAGATTGAATCTGACGTACCTGTTCCTGAATCATAAATAAAGTTGCTGATACAGATTCACCAGTCAAGGTTTCGCAGTTCTCAGTACTTTCAATTAATAATGCTAAATGTTGGTCTAGTAATGACAATCTCGTTTGAATATCCATGATTTTTTACCCCTTCTCATTAATAGTTGAAAAACAACTGGTTATGAGATCGGATAATTCATTGAAATACTTCCAACTTTGTTCCGTGTTTTCAAGTATTAATGTCGCTTGGACAGAACTAATACTTAAATTGTAGCTATCAAACTGTTGATTGTAGTGATAGTCAATATTTTCTCGGAGTTTAGACCAGGTTATATTGGTTTCAACGAAGGTTTTATAAGAAACATTAGGACTTATCAGATTGTAAAGTTTTCTTGAAGAAACAAACAATTGACGTTTGTTATTTTGGGGGTTCTTAACTCTAAGAATAATTGTTGAAATTCTCATTTTTTATATCCCTATCAAATGTGCAGGCATAACCTGTTTGGGTGTATGCCATTGCCATTTATTTATATCCAGTCTTGATGTTGCTGAGGCAACATAAGCAATTACTTCCCGTTGTCGATTTTGCCAAGCCAAGAGTAGGGGGCTGTCATAAGCAATGTCGAGTTTAAGCTTGCGTAATTGGCGATAGAGCTGTCGATTGATGTCAGGCAAGGTACTGACTTGATCTGCTGTTGCTTCAGGATTAAACGGTAAATCTGTACCCTTTGGTGTTTGAGAAACACCAGAAGTTGGCTCAGGCTTTCTTTGCAAAGTAACTAAACCGAATATTTCTTTGAGTTTTTTATAGTTGATGGTGTAGTAATTGACACGCATAGACTTGTTTGGATCTAGCTTATTAATTTCAATTAAGCCCATTTGTTTAAGCTTTGCTACTGCACGTTTGATAGTGGAAATACTAAAAAAGCCTAAAGTTTCGGTCCAATCTTTATAGGTATGAAACCACCACTTACGGTTATTGTGTTGGGTTAGATTCTTTTTACGGTTGTATTTTCGAGTTTCGTTGAGTAAGTAATACAGCTTTTGTAAAAAAGTTGCAGCAGGTAAGCCCAGTTCGTTGCAGAGCATAGGCGAGGCAATAATTGGATATTCGTTGTTTTGAAGAAGTATGTTTTTCATATGTCATACCCAATACGATAAGACTGCATATAACACGCTTTACAACGAGCAGCCCACTTTTGAACACCATTTTTCAATCCATTTTTAAAATAAAATTCTTCGTCAAAAGGGAAGTATTCGTTACACATGGGGCAACATTTTTCAGTGCCTAATTCTGTTTGTATATAAATTTTAGGCATGATTTAACCTCGTTTTTTAGAACGAAGAAATTTCAAAATTTGAATACTGAGCTTTTCTGGTTGGGCGAAATCAGGCGCATTTAAGCGTTGAATACAGAGGGTGTCTAGACATACAGGTGCTGAATGCACACTTTTGTTTTGAGTGTTCATAACGGTTTTCTCAGTGACAAGTTATAAAACCTGACAACATCCTTCCTACGGGATGGTGGCAGACTAAGCAGGGTGTAGGAATACCGTTCACTGAGTACGGCCAGCACAAGGCTGCCCTGCCTAGCCTACCGTAACGACTGACTAAACAGTTGGCAAAAAAAATGCCGCATAAGCGACTTTGTTTTGCGCTCAGTGATGATAAAACAGGTTCCTACGCCCGTTCACAGTTTTGCTGTGATGTATGCAATATAACGATGATTTTTTTTGAAGTCAACTAATGTAGAAAATTTCATTCTTTTATATCTCTAATACTTAATTCTATTTGTATATAGAAGAAAGTTTCTTTTTGATACAATGCGTTAGCTCATACTGAGCTAATGGATCGGGTCATTTTGAGTCGATGCATGGGGGCAATTTTTAGTTAAATTTACAGGTTTTTTTAATACAGCTTAAAGTGAATGAAGCCTTTTAGATTTAGGTTGAATAGCTTACTTAACTTTGTTAAATTGTGAGTGAATGCAAGTAATTACTTTAAACTAAAATAGCCAAAAACAGGTTATGTAAACATGCAAAATTCTCAAAAAGCAACTTTAGCAATACAAAATTCATTATTACATCCAATTCCACATATTTATTTTGATTGGAATGCAATTCAGGATTTGAAACAAGATATTTTTGAGAAAATTGATTTTGATATAAACGCTCAAGAAAAATGGCAGAAATTTTTAGATGTAAAGAAAAAGTATAAAGTTCCATTATCTGAAGCTCATTGTAAGGATTTAGGAAAAACTACTCAGAAAGAATGGGTTGATATTGATCTGAATTTTCTAGAAAAAAACTTTATGGATGATAGTTGGATATTTGAAGTATTCTTTACAGATGTGATAAGAATTTATCTGGCTTTTTCATCTAAAAATATTAAAGATGATTTTGAGAAAAAATCAGATATAAAATCATTTTATGAATCTTTTAAAAATAGAGATAAATTCCCTAAAAATGAAATTAATATTTTCCACTCTGATGTTAAAATTGATCTTGATAGTGTCCATGATAGTAATGTATTGAAAAAATATATTATAGAGAATGATGGATTTTTAAGTGGGAAGGTTTTAGAGTGCTTCATTGAGGAATGGAGAGTAAATAATAAAAATAAAGAGTATATTAAGATTTTAAGAAAAAGTTTTTTGGATTTATCATTAGGAAATAATCCTATTTATAAAAATTATAAAAATTCTGAACAGTTTGAATTTTTAATTAAAGGTTTAATAGATTTCATGGGAATTGAGGATAGCAATATTGATTCGCACAAAGAGTTTATTGGGAAATTCATTGAATTTTCAAATGTCGATTTTCGCAATATTAGTACAAGGATTTTTATTGTTTTTAGTCTTCTAAATTTAACACCAGCGTACGGTGATAAATATAGGAAAAAAAATAAACCGTCTAATACGGAAGCTGATATGTATCATGTAATGGCAGCGTGGAGAAGTAGTTATTTTGTGACTAAAGATGATGGTCTAAGAGATAAAATTCATGCTATCAATAAACTTTTAGATTTGAATATTAATGTTATAACTTTAGATGAATTATTAGTAATGTAATTATTTTGGTGATTTTATGGAAAGCTTGGTTTTTTTTTACTCGTGGCAGTCAGATTTAAATAAAAAATATAATAGGTTTTTTATCAAAAATGCAGTTAATTCAGCGTTTACTCACTTTGCTGAGGTATATGATTTAAAATTACTAGAAGCAACAGATGAAACTGCTGGAAGTCCACATATACGTGATGAGCTTTTATCTAAGATTAGACAAGCAGATTTTTTTATTGCTGATGTAAGTGCTATTACTGATGTTAGAAATCCAGAGAGTCAACTACCTAAATTGATATCAAATTCTAATGTTATGATGGAACTGGGTTATGCTGTAGCATATTTAGGTTGGAGTCGAATAATTCTAATTTGCAACGAAGCTTATGGAAAAATGGAGTTATTACCATTTGATGTGAGAGGACATCGTGGAACTCCATATCTACTTGACGATGAGAATTATAATAATAAGAAAATTATTGAAAAAAAATTTGTAGCTAGTATTAAAGATGCCGTTGATGCTCTATTGAAATATAACATAGCTAAACCAAAAATATTGGATGAAGATATAGAGAAAAAAGAAAGAGATTTATATCAACTTGAAAAATTTTTAGAAGCTTTAAAGGCGAATAATAATAATATAAGAAATTATTTTGATAGTTTTGGTGAGGTTCTGGATCATGAGTTCTTAAATGATTTTGATATGTTATTTGATGTTTATAATGATTTCTCATTTCAATTTTATGACCAAAAATTGAAAGAAATTATTGATAAAGTTTATTTAAATTATAAATATATTTATGATAATGATGATTTTTATTATCCTCATGACACGAAAAACTTTTCAAGACTTGATGGTAGAAGGGTTAATCAAGAGTATCAAGATGAATTCAAAATATTTAAAGCAGGAATGATTGATAATTTGAAGATGTTTAAATCTAATCTTAAAGATTTTTGTGATTATGTTAGAACTTACTATTTAGAAGTAGATATAGATAAGTATTTTTAGTAAAAATCCCTCTAGTTTTAGAGGGTTTTTTTTATTAAGATTTAAGCAAATTTTTATGGTTAAGAATAAAAGCAAGACCCGTACCACATAGCAAACCAAAAGTTAACATAATTAAAATAGATGAAAGATATCCTAATATACTGGAATTGGTTGGATCAGGATTGTTTTGAGTAAAACAAATTACAGCTAAAACTACTCCAATAAACCACGCTGAAAGAGTATAAAAAAGCTTGGGAACTTGGTTTATCACATTATCTATAATTTTAACAATGAAAAGTTCATTTGGAACCGCTCTTTGAATTAAATTTAAAATGCCAATTACTGTTAGTGATGCAAACGCTAATATAATAGTTTCTGTAGCATCTAAACTTTTTAATTTTGCGTTAACAAAAACAGCAAGTAGTTTTTCATTCCTCAAGAAATTACTTGTAAATAGTACGCATAAGAAAAAAATAAATATTTGAGAAATGAAAATAATAATTTCAGTGATTAAAAACTCTGCTACTGTTTTCTTTTTATTGATAAGTACTTTTTCTCTAATGTTTTTCGGCAAATATGTTTCAAGATCACGCTCAGGGTTATTGGGTATCATAATTTAAATCCAGCTCGAATTTATACAATATACCCAAATTGGTAATGCAACGCCACCTTGTAGAGCAGGCATTAAGTAATGTAGTGAAAGCCTTATTAGATATATAATTAAATGCCTGCCTCTAATTCTAATTGTGTGATTAATCCGTTGGACTTGCTGTAGGTATGCGTAGCTTTTTCTACAATCCATTTCAAACGATTAACTTCCTTTTTAAAGCCATCGAGTTTGACAGGGGACTCGGTGCTGATTTCAGGCATGCCCAATGCAAGGTTAATGCTGAACTTTGCCATTTGTCTTTTGATTTCTGCCATTTTTGCATCTGTCGCACGTTGCGCCTCCTCTCGACTGGCAAATGTCCCTTTAATGACTTTGGTCTTGGTTGATGGATCATTACCACCACCACGTTTTTCGGGATTACCTGAGGTCACTCGCTGTCGTTTAGCTTTTCCTAAATCTTGGTAGCCTGCAGAAACACCGGTGTAATCTGATTCCCGATCTTGCTCGTTATAACGGAATTGATCGCCATCACTCCTGTTCACCGTAATTGATGACAAATCTTGACCTGAAGCGGATTTAGCTGTGCCAGCCTTAAAAATAAGTAAACGATCTTTTTTGACTGCCATTTCTGCACCATTGGTCTTTGCTATACGTGCCAAAAGATTGAGATCAGATTCATTGGTTTGATCGATATGATTTAAATTTATGGCTTTTAAATCGGCAGTCATGATCAGTTCTAATTGATGGTTTCTCGCAATTTCATTTGCAACCTCACCAAAAGATTTGCGGTGATATGATTTTGACTTTGCAACTTTAATGCTGCTCTTAAAATTAGCGCTCGAGGCTTTTACGGTGATGGCATCTGCAGGACCTGACCATTCAGCCTCATCGACAATGAAATCACCTTTATCGTGAAGTTCTTCACCAATGAACCCCATTTTACAATTCAGTCTTACTCCTCGTTTGGGTAATTCCAAAGCTCCGTCACTATCATCAAGTACAATGCTGAGTTCATCTGCTTCATTGGCTCGATTGTCGGTTACAGTTACGCTAATGATTCGACTTAGAATTAAATCATTTAAGGGCTTATTGTCTGCAGTAATCAGGCATGTTGGTGTTTTTATCATGTGATAACCTCATCTGTGTTTTCAGGTGCAGTTTGCTCCTCGATGCGCTCATCATCGGTGCGAGAAAGTTTTAAGGTGAAATCAACTTTTCGGGGGACGCCATTGTCTAAAAGATAAGTCTTGGTTTCATCAATATTGTCGATGACATAGACACCGTATAAATAACCGCTGCCATCCATAAGAACAAAGCCTTGGCCAGTACTTGCCATGCTTGCAAGTTCATCAATCGCATAGCGACGCCCGAACCCGTATTCTTCATAAATTAGACCAGGTAAAGTTACGGTATCTGAACCAACACCGGTGTATTGCTTTTTGGCTCTGCCTGCAGCCACTTCATTTTCAGCATATTTCCACGCACGTTGTCGCTGAATTTCGGTAAAACTCAAGGTATCGATTTTAAATAAAAACTGTCCAAGGCTCATTAACATGGTGTATTCCTAGTCCTGGTCGCTATAACTACGGTTTTGAGCTGAAGTGACAGACTGCTGCCAATTCTTTAATTTTTGATCCATTAATAAACCAACAGCCTGAGTATCAGAAACCCCTGAGATATGAATCTGTGCCGGTGCAAAATGATTGATTGATGTTTTCGCTTGAGGCAAGCGTAAAGGTACAATCGGCTGCGTTTGAATCGTTTTAGTGGGGATCGTGGTTCCAGTTGCTGCAGTATTACTAAATTGCGGAATTTGAGGAATTTTTGGAATATTCACAAAGGGGATTTTGTTCAGTCCAGTAATGAGCATATTGACAACGCCAATCACTAATCGAATCGGCGAAAGTAAATGATCAACAATACTTGCTCCCACGGCCACTACACCGCCTTTAAAGTTTTCCCATGCAGCCATAGCAGCGCCAACAAATATCACGATTTTGGCTGCAGTCTCGCCCAACCATCTGCCAATAGTCACAAAGGATTGGATAAATATACCTGCAAGTAGACCAATAAATTCACCCAATATTTTGCCGTAATTAGTGGCATTTTGGAGTTCTTGGTTAGAAGCTTGCATTGGTGTCAGTATTTCACCCAATACGCCTTTAAATGCATTCCATGCGCCTATCAGCGCATCCCAAAGTGGTTGTAAGGGTGCAAGTGAGGTTTTGATGTTATTAAATGCGCTACGAATTGCATCTATGGCAGGCGTAAGGCCAGTTTTTAGACCATCCCAAAACCCTTTAAAGAATGCTTTGATCGGCCCCCAATATTTATAGATGACAAATGCGACCAGGGCGATTGCTGCAATAATCCAAGTCAAAGGATTGGTAAGTAGGGCAATGCTCATTGCCCGTAAACCTACAAGCAATAAGGGAATCACACGACTGGTCAAGAAAGTAAAAGCGCGACTTACAAGTTGAATGGTTTTTGCTATGAGTGTGAAACGGCTCGGTAGGCCGATACCTAGCTTGCCTGCAACGGTTCGCAATACAAACATTAAAATAGCAAGCTTGGTAATGCCTGCAATCACTCCAACAATGGCCCCAAAAAATAAGTTGGTGGTGTATCTAATACTTAACATCGCCACTTTAAACATGATCAATTGCATAGCAATTTTGGCAAGGGTACGTACAAGCTCAGGGTTTGCATCCACCCAATTTTTGACTCGATCAATGATTTCTGTAACTTGTTGGATGAAAGTACGTAAGTCATTGCCAAGCACTTTTTGTATGGAAATACTAAAATCTTGCCAAGCACCGCCCATATTTTCGATATCGCCTGAAAGATTATCTTTTAAAATCGCAGCAGCTCGTGCAGCTGCGCCTTCAGAGTTTTCGAGCTCACTGGTGAGTTGCTTAATCTTATTTACAGTTTTGCCTGTGTTTTCATCAAGTATTGCTGTTTGATCAACCAATACAGCCATTGCTGAAGCAGCTTCGACACCTGAAATATCTGAAATGAGTTCTAGACGTTTTTGTGAACCCATACCTGCAGTGGATTTTCGAATATCATCCAAAATATCAGACATATCACGTAGATTACCTTTGGTATCTACGGTAGTGACATTTAACGACTCAAGCGCAGCTTTGGCTGCTTTTGGTGGGGATGCTAAACGCAACATGATGCCACGAAGCGAAGTACCGGCTTGAGTATCAAGAATATTATTATTTCCCAATAGGCCAGCCATTGCGGTGGTTTCTTCAATACTTGCACCATATTGCTTGGCAACGGGTGCAACATACTTCATGGTTTCCCCTAAACCTTGAACACTGGTTGCAGTGGCATTGGTGGACTGTAAAAATATATCATTAACTCGGTTGATATCCTTGGCTGCTAAACCGAATCCATTCAGTGTACCTATGGCAATTTGCGCTGCCTCAGCAAGTTCGACCTTGCCTGCTTCAGCCAATTGTAATGTACCGCCTAAAGCCTCATGGATCTGCTTCGGATTAAAACCGCCTGAACCTAAATTGAATTGTGCCTCTGCAGCTTCCTTTGGACTAAATGATGACGCTGCGCCCCATTTACGCGCATCATCCTCAAGCATTTTCATTGTTTTGCTGTGTTTTTCTAAATCTAAAACCGCCTGAACACCACTCATTTGTTTTTCAAACTCAAGGGCAGGTTGAAAAAACTTATAAAGACCTGCGCCTGCAGCGATACCGCCTATGGCCATGCTTTTAAATTCTTCTCGCATTGCTGCTCTACTTTCAGCAAGTTTGGCATTCCATTGATCTGTTTTATTGAGGACTGCGGATAATGCATGATCTACATGACCATATTCAGTCACCAACATTTTTGTTGCTGATCGAACGGCATGGGAATATTTTTCTGTTTGTTTTAGGGATTGATTATATTGTTGTGCATCTGAACCGCCTAAAGTTCGATTTAAGCGGTCAATGCTCCGGGTAAGATCTTCAATAGAATTTTCGGTGTTATCCGAATTCTGACGAATCATTTTAAGAGGACGAGTAGCTTCATCCACGATCATTAAAATTGCACTTAGACTTAGACTACTCATATTTTTACCTGGTCAATGATTGACATCAGAACGTGCGCGCGCTCGTTCATTCCATTGCATTAATTCTTCTATTTCCCAATGTTCACAATCTTTCGGTGTCCAATGAAAAACCACAGCAAGGTTCGCTATGACGTCATCAACGCTGCTTGGGATTTGGCTTTCGCACTGACTAAAAAACTGGTGAGCTCCACTGTTAAAGTGGTGTAGTCAGATACATCCATGGCGTTTAATTCAGCCACATTAAGGGCAGGTTGAGTGACACGGGTAAGTACGGTATTCACCGCATTAATTTCCCACTTGAGCACATCCTGTAGGCTTAAATTGCGTAAAGTACCGACGTTGGGTTTACGAATTTGAATTTCAGTAATTTGAATCTCACCTCGAAGGATGGGGTTTTCTAAAATTGCTGTTTTAACATTCGGATCTGTGATGGTTTCTGAATTAAGTGCTTGAGTGGTTTTTTCAGTTGCTTTAGTCATGATTTTCTCTGATTTAAATATAGAAATGGGGGGTAAAACTTGGTCTATTAAAGACCAAGTAATCTTTTGATATCGGCAACGAGATTACTGTCACCAAAGCGTTCAATACCTCGAATGAAATCTAGTTCAACTTCGATCACCCCATCGACTTCCATGCGGTAATAGGTGTAGTTGTAAGTCATTTTAATTTCAGTTTTATCGCCATTTTTTGAGGCACCAGGATCAAGCTCCAATGCCTGGCCACGCATATAAATTTCGACATTTTGAATCTTGCAGGTATCTTGATTCTCGTAAATGCCGACATAACGCACAGGTAAATCGTTGGTCCCACATACCCCCAATTGTCGGTATTGTTTGACGTCAAAACCTGCATAGGTCACTTCACCTTCAAGCTTTTCATAGCCCATGGCCAAAGCGACATCACCAATCATGCCTGCGCCTCGGAAGTCTTCAGTCTTTTTGGTGATTTTCGGGATGTTGAAGCTTTCGGCTACAGTTGCCCATGAATGCATATTGACGAAGACATTAAAATTTTTAAGCGTTCTTGGTAACATGCTTAAACTCCTTCTGTGGTGTTTGCGCCATTGATCAACTGAGCAAAGTCGACCAAGTATCGACCTGTGATACGTTGGTTTAAGCCTAGATTTTCAAGTGGTGGAATAGGGGTGTAGTCATAATCGACCCACATTTGCCCTTGCTGTAATTGTGTTGTTGAGTTCTCATTTGGGTCATACCAAACCGATGCACCCAATAGGTGTTTTTCGCCGACATGCTCCTGAAGCTCTGCATCAATTGAGTCAATAATGTCTTTGGCCAAGAAAGGCGTTAAGGGTTCATCAACAAAGGGGAAACAGCCATTAATAATGGTATCAAGTAGAAAATGGGCTGTTCGTGTTGAGACTTCAAATGCAAAGTTAGGATCTGCAGAACAAGTGCGGTTGCCCCAAAAACGAAGGCCTTGATGTTGAATTAGCGTTGTGATTTCTTTGCTGTTGAGATAGCCAGCGTCAGTGTCAGGATCTTCTAGATCCCAAGTAATAGGGCGACTGATTCCTGTTGGTCCAGTCACTGGAATATTTGAAAGTGATTTATGCCAGCCGACTTTTTTATCAGTTTCAGCACGTAAAGCAGCGGCAGCCACGACGGCAGAGAGGATGCCTGGTCCGTATGTAAGTTCCATATTAAAGTCCTAAAAAGTTTTGAACACCACAAGAGTGGATTTCAAGAGGGCTAACCAATGGTGTCGCAGAATCTTGTCTTCTTAAAAAATCAAAAAAATCATATTCTGCATTCAAAGATTTTTTTAAAGTAAGTGTCGCAGCGCCTTTAAAGGCAGAACCATCACCACCCATAATCCAACCATTAAAGGATTGAAAATATGCAACTCCACCACCACCACCCGTGAGTAATTGGCGGTTACTTACAAGATTTAAAATTCGATGAATAATCGTTTCAAATTCAGCTCTGGTACCGTTGGTTTCATTGTCCATAACGAGCACCTTATTTTTAAAATCTATATCTTCATCAGGAATTTGAAGATCATAAGTAATCGTATATTGAGCCGATATTGGTAAATCCATTGCCATATTTTCAACCGCAAAATACGATGGATCACATTGGCCTTGCGACTTTCCCAAGAAGACATTTCCACTGGTAAACTCTGGCCAAATCAGCATGATTTCACGATCTGAAAGCGTGTCACGATAGGCTGTAACGTCTTGCATGGTTTCAAGCATTACCCCAAACATATCCCGTGGTGTTACATAAGAGAAAGCACGAATTTTTTTATTGATGGCTGCCAAGGCTTGGACGACTTCAGGGGTTTCTACATCCGGTGCAATGTTAATTTTTGGTGTGATTCCCAAGATTGATTTTGCAGTCAGCAATGCTTGGATACCTGTACGCTGGCCTGTTGGCAATGTGGTACCAATGACCAGGCTTTGATTAAAAACTTCGCCTTTAAACGGGTCTTGAATACGAATAACCACCAATGTTGGAGAGGTAATCGCGGACATGGTTTCTAAACAAGCTCTTAAATTACCTTCAGTCCCTGAAGCTGCAAGTGCGCGATTGATTGATGTCACTAAAGTCGGTGTATCGAGTGGAAAAACATTTTCATCTGCATCATCCGAAAAGGCGATGAGTCCGATGACATTGGTGTCAGCATCTCGCATCGGGATGATGCCTGACGTGGGTTCTCTTTTGGATATCCCGTGATGAAACTCAGCCATGATTACTCCAAATATGTTGTTTTGGCAGATTTGAAGTCATCATGCGGTTTGAGATTTTATTATTCTATAAGATCAATCCTGTTTAAGTCTTAAACAGGATTTTTGCATTTAGTCAGTTCAATGGTTGAATGAAATTTGCATAAATATCCCAAGCTGATTTATAGGCATCTACTGAAGCAGCAGGTACATATATTGTTTCTAATGGGTTATTTGAAAATGATGCAAAGGTTTTACCTATGGTTGGTGGTATCAGGCTTAATGCAGTCACAGTTTTGATTTGATTATTTGCAAATGCAAAGCTATCGAGTTCGATTAATTTTGTAGGTAAAATGATTTCGCTGATTTGATTATTTGCAAAGGTATTTTGTTTAATCCGTTGTAATGACTCAGGGAAAACGAGTTTTCCTGAAATCTTATTATCGTAAAATGCTCCATCACCAAGATATTCAACACCCTCATAAACAATCACATGGGTGATATTTAAAGATTTGAATTGTTCGAATTCTGCACCTTTCAAGTATTGGGTATTTACGATTCCATTAATGGTGTAATCGATACGTCCACCACTGGGTTGAGGAATATTATTCCCTTGAAGCACATTGCCACTGGTAAATTCAGGCCAAATCAGCATGATTTCACGATCTGAAAGCGTGTCTCGATAGGCTGTAACGTCTTGCATGGTTTCAAGCATTACCCCGAACATATCCCGTGGGGTGACATAAGAAAATGCACGAATTTTCTTATTGACAGCTGCCAAAGCTTGGACGACTTCAGGGGTTTCTACACATGGTGCAATATTAATTTTAGGTGTGATTCCCAAGATTGATTTTGCAGTCAGTAAAGCTTGGATACCTGTGCGTTGGCCAGTTGGTAAGGTTGTACCAATGACCAGGCTTTGATTAAAAATCTCACCTTTAAATGGATTTTCAATACGAATAACCACAAGTGTTGGTGAAGTAATCGCGGACATGGTTTCTAAGGATGCTCTTAAATTACCCTGAGTTCCTGAAGCTGCTAGTGCGCAATTGATTGATGTCACTAAAGTCGGTGTATCAAGTGGGAAAACATTTTCATCGGCATCATCTGAAAAGGCGATGAGTCCGATGACATTGGTGTCAGCATCTCGCATCGGGATGATGCCTGAAGTGGGTTCACGTTTTGATATTCCGTGATGAAACTCAGCCATGATTACTCCAAATATATTGGTTTGGTGGATTTGAAGTCATCATGCGGTCTGAGATTTTTAATATTCTATAAGTACAATCCAGTTTAAGTCTTAATCAGGATTTTGCTTTTATGCAATACGAATCCAAACATCGACCACCATAGATTTTTGCACGATATTATGGGCTTTATCGCCACCAATCTCGTTAGTTTTTAAGTCAGCAGGCTTATCAGTTGAAAAATTAAATGAAGGACGTGCACTACCAGGGCTGTCGGTTATTGTTGCATCGATATTAATGCGATGTTTTGGTAATTCTTCAATGCTTAATTTATGGGTATATTCGCCCCCGGTGTTGCCTATTACTTTCATAAAACTAGGCGCAAGTTCATTACTTTCTAGGGCACGGCTGACCAGGGCATGACCATCACCCGACTTTTGCCATTCGCCATATCCTTTATGTTTATTCACTGCATCTGAATTATTGAATAAGATTGTGGTGATGAATGGATCGCCAATGGCAATATCATGTCGGCTTAAAATGGTTTCTTTTAAACTATTGATTTGATCTAAAACCCATTGTTTATTTGCAGTGACAACGTGGGAATCAATTTCGACTAAAACCTGAGCGCCTGAATCAGCTTTAATTTCGGTGACAATTTCAAGTTCACCACCTGCACCTTCAGCAATCACCGGTTTGTATGCGCCATGATAATTACCAATATAAACCAGTTGGCCAGTGGCATCGATAAAGCCATATTCGTGCATATTAAAACCACCGATATTTGCTTCAATCGTGGCAGAGACTCGTGCAGTTTGCCCTAGTACTTCAACAGACTGAATAGGAACTCTAGCCCGTTCATTGACTAAAGATGTTCGGCTTTTTTGATCAATAGGTTCATAGGGTTGATTATTTGCATCACCAATTACCATTGCGGTGAGTTGAATGCTGACAACATTATGAGCTTGAGCAATCAATGATGAACCGTACTCAGTCAAAGCGACATAGTATTTTGCAGCCATAATTTAAACCTTATTAAATTGTAGATAGATAAACGGTTGCACCCGTATGTAATGCACCAACAACATTAAAATGACTTTCTGTTTTAACTTTTGCCGTAATTGAATACGCATCTCTTGCCGATTTTGTTGCTTCAATGGCCGTTAATACTTGAAGTAATTGGTCAATCGTTAGCAGGTAACTAGTCGGAATATTGACTATAAAAGTAAATGGCGGTTGTTTTGGGATGAGTGCATGCCAAGGGGTTAATTGGAATTGTGGGACGACAGTTGAAAGTAAACTTTCAATGGAAGATCGGGTACCACGTTGTGCATTGAAAGCCTTACTTTCTGTGATGGCATTACGCTTTTGTGATTCGACCCAGTTAGGCTGCCAATACTCGACACGGTGCTCCCATGCAAGCCAAGGTAAGTGAGCAACAGGGCAAAGATGAATACGATGTAAATCAACAAAAGGGACGGGAAGTGCAGTAATTTTTTCACCAAGCTGCTCAATATTTTTTTCAAGTTTTGTGGCGTTCGGAGGCAAGAGTTTAGACATCGCGAAACTCCGTAATTGTTAGCGTTGTGCCAATACATTTTGCATACCGGCTTTTGGCTAAAATGAAGTCACTCGCTGGCGAAGTCAAATTGACATTTTGTACACCTGCCACATGTAGAGCGTGAAAAATTCCGCTGCGAGTGACGTCATACCCCAAAGCATTAACCATTTTAATGTAGGTGTTGAGTGCCTCTTCAGCAGCCGTTTGAACCACTGCAGAATCAGGACCAGGGAATAAAACTAAAGTAGCGTTTACTGCCCATTCAAAAGGTGTGGCTGCTTTTATAGTTACAGCATCTGTAAACGGACGCTTAGTACCAGGATCTAATGCGACATCGATAATATTGAGTAAAGTTTGAGGCGCAACATCATCAATATGACTTTGTACAAATATATCAACGTATCCAGCTGCAGGCATTTCTACCGCGATATCCTTAACATGGCCATGTGCACCTAAACCCCAAAATTGATATGCGCCGACTGAACCTGCAGATTTACTTTCAGGCTCTAATTGAACTCGACGACGCAAATCCTCGTCATCTTCCATAACAGCTTCAATCGGTGGGTTTGCGGTAGGATCTGCTTCAATAATTGTTTTTCGATAAACATTACGGTTAGCTGCTAAATGGTCTAAATCTGCGCCTTTTGCATAGGCCAGCATAAGGGCTTTTGCTTTGGCATTAATCTGAGACGTTTTAAGCAATAAGCGATAAGCAAAAGTTTCAAGTACTTTAACGATTGGCTCACTTTCAAAATTTAATACTGGTGCTAGTTCAGGATCTCTTGCGATGAGATCTTGTTTGCATGCATTTAACTCTGCTTCAAAGTCGAGCTGCTCTATTACATTTGGAAAGGGTAAAGCAGAAAGATCGATACGATTTGAACTCATGTAGCTGCCCCGATTAGAAATTCTTGTTTAACTGTTTGAGTACCTGTAATGGTCTTAATATTGCCTAGAATAGTAATCAGCCAATAGCCCACAACAGCTGCAGCTTGACTAACTTGTACTTGACTAATTTTGATGCGAGGCTCAAAGCGAATTAGTGCAGTCGCTGAGGCATTCATAATCTGAAGCTTGGTAAAATCATTACAGGGTTGATCAATCAGATGCGGAACAAGTGAGCCGTAATTTCTTCGACATAATCGAGTGCCGATCAAAGTGCTTAAAATGTCATGCATAGATTGATACAAATGCTCAGGAAATGAATCATTATCTGTAATTGCTTTACCAGTACTTCGATGCATTCCTTTCATGGTATTGGAACTCCTGAAGTGTCGGTGCCACCTTCGACATTGGATGTTTTGTGTTTGGTTAAACTAATATTTTTGGCGATGACATCTGTATCAGAGGTGATATCTTGTTGGGCATGAATGCCTTGTGTAACGGCCAATTTTTCTAGAATTTTGACCTGACCAGTAAATTCAGTTTCAGGAATATCAAAGGTGCACTTACTTAATTTAAAAATGGCTTCCCCTGAAGCGACATTGACAACAAAAGAATGTTCACCTAATTGAATATAAACCTCGTCAGGGTCTACGCTTGGGGGAGGAAAATCTTCAGAAAACAAACTGATTTGTGGTACCGAATTAGTCAGCTCACCGCCTTGTGCTGAAACTGAAAATTGTTCTCCGATCGATGGACAGCGCCAAATTTTAACAACGCCTGCAGCCATGGTCGGAATAGGAATCCAATCAGTCTCATTTTCATCAATTTTTAAGCGAATTTTCCATGCTGAAGCATCGACTGCTATTACAGTTCCAATACTGGATAGGTTTTGAAATTGGCGTAAAAGTTGACTGCTCATGATGATTTAAACGTAAAAATGCCCATGTTTGAAATCATGAACATTTTGTTTTTAAAGTGCGAGGAATTGAATCCTGTTTAGCGTTTAATCAGGATTTTGTGTGGTTTGATTTAATTTTATAGTTCTGGCTACTAACGCAAATAGGATGTAGATTGAATGAAGTAAATGTATCGCTTAAATTCAAAAATACTGGATTTATGATCCCATAATCAGATCTATCGTAAAAAAAAGCATAGTATTTTTTAGATAAATAACACAAAATCAATAGTAATTTGCATATTTTAATTTTAAATCATGCACCAATCGAGATTGCAAAAAGGTGATCTTATTAAATTAACTTTGTTGTGGCGAGTTATCAGTAGATTGACTGGAATTAAGGTAATTGGTGTATTCTTTTAATGATATACCATAATGTATTAATAATAAAACAGTATTGGTAGCTTCTGAATATTGGATTGAGGAAAGTATTTTATCTAAATTAATAATTTGATCTTTATAAGATTGGATTTCAATATTTAAAAGATATATCATTTCATTTAATTCACTTATTGATTTTTTATTTTGAGGGAAGTGAGAGGTGGGAGCGATTTTATCATTGTAATCTTTTATTTTGTTTTCTTTGAAATAAGAAATAAGATTTTTAATATGATTTTGAATATTAGATATTGTTTCTTTTTTTGTGGAGATATTTGCATTCATATCACTATATGGGAATGAATTTTTTATTATATTGATATTTTTTTCTGAGAAAAAATTAAAAATATTTTTTGTGATTATGTGGTTCATAAATTCATAATGAAAACCTGAATTACTTTCTATATTTCTCCAATCAAAAGCATGAGAATTTCTGATTTTAATTATATTTAAATCTTTCAGAGATTTAAATATGTAACTTAAATTTTCTGAACTAATCATTGTATCTATTTTACTTATTTCATAGTAATAATTTACCCAAATATTGTTTTCTTCAAAAATTATTGGATCGTAATGATATGCATACCTAGTTAGGCGATGATTACTCTCATTTAAACGAAAGTTATCAATAGGTAATGGTTCAAAGAGACCATATTTTTCAATTAGTTTTTTAAATTTTTTATTTCCATAATCATTTAAACAATTGAAAAAGAAAGCTTCTATTTCATGTTTAGTTAGCGTTGCTCTGAAGATATCAAAATATTTTTTTTGCTCAGTAGAGTAGCTTGAATCTAAAATCATATCTTTATGGATATCAGATGATAATATTCTACTATTATCGATTAATTTTACTATTTGATAGCAAATTCTAAAATAGCTTCCAGTATAATCAAGCATATTTTCTTCATAATAATTTAGCCAATTTTTTTTAGGGCTTGATTTAAAATCTATCATATGATTTTTTATAGCATCTACTGATTTTAATACAAGTGTATTAGTAACTTCACCATCACTTCCATATGTATATTTTTTATATTCAATATCATCTAAAGAATCGTTTTTTGTTTTTAGTAATTGAAAAAATAAACTTTCAAAGTTTTGAATAGATGTTTGATTTTGCTGACTCTCGTTTGCTTTTATTTGAGTAATTAGGCTTTTTTCTTGTAATTCAAGTATGTTCTTTTGTATTTCTACATTCTGTTTTTCTAACTCTGCAATATTCTCTTGATGTCTAGCTGTTTCAACTTGAGCATTCGCTGCTTTTTGTAATTCTGAACGAGTATCTTTTAATTCTTTAATTTGTAGTCGTACAGAATAGGTAAGCCAGTAGAAAGCAAAAAGAGCAAAAATCGGATTTAGAATACCACCTATGAAGTCCCCAAAAGTACCCCAGGATTGAGCACTTTCTGGTAAGGTCTTATCTGCTAAAAATAGATATAAAACTACAATTAGAATAATAAGTAGAAATGCACGAAATCTATGATTTGTTATATCTTTATTAATTTTATCTAAATCAGTTGAATCATGTTCTGTATTATTTGTAGTCATATAAGAATTTTATAAATAAAAAATTATTAAAATTATAATGTTAATAAAGTTATTGTGCTAGTGATTTAATTTTTTAAATAAGTTTGAATTTTAGATTCAATCCATTTTTGATCATCTTGACTAAAACCAACCAATTCACGAATTGGGTATTTAGTTGGTTTTGCATGATCAGTAGGGCGGATCGTTTTTCCCTCCTGGTGTACTTTCGCAATCTGGGCTGTACGTCCACCAAAACCTACTGAAGCTTTGTCGGCTGAATATTCTATTTTTAATTGTTGGCCAATCATTTTGAACATGGCACCTTTACGTTTAATACTTCCAATTTGATCCCTTTTTCTTGGCGTAAAACGATTACCGTTTGGATCTCTTTGCTGACTAATTCTGTCTTTAGATCGTATTCTTAATCCTTGAGCTAAACGACGCATTAATTCTCGTCGTTGAGATGGCTCTAGGTGCTTAAGATATTGATCAAACCAACGATTTAAAGCAGCAAATGATTTCACTATTCTGAACCTTTCGGAATGAATCCACCTTGTAAATCACTCCATTCCAACTCAGGGCAAATATGATAGCCCTGATCATCTATTACCACTTTATCCCGTTGTGGAAAGTCAACTTCAAGGTCAAAGGTATCTTTATCAATAATTTCAGAACTAAATGAAATTTGTAGATCATTGCCCGTGGTGTCTAAATGTAGATTTTGTGATTTAAGCCAACTCCGAATTAGCATGATGACTTCAATTGGATCTAAGCGATAATCAAGAAATAAAAGTCGAACGGTATAATCTAGATAACCTTTTGCTTGAGTGCCATTCACAATAAATAAATGACATTTGTCTGCAGTCATATCCGGCAATTTTTCTTGCAAAAATGTTTTTAAACCGATCAAGGCGATCATGATTTAATTATCCACTGCTGCATAATTTAGCTGACTTGCAACACGTAAGGTCCAACCTTTTCCATAGCGCGGCCAAGTGCTTAAACTTGTATAATATTTCAATCGTTCTGCATTGAATTTCAATAAAATATCATTCAAATCTGCTTTATTAATGGCTTGAATTGTTAAGTTTCCGATGATGCCATCATCTAACACGCCTACAGCCAATTGTAGCTTACGTTTGGCGGTTCCCATGCCTGCATTAATGGCAAAATCCCAAACTTGAAAAACAAGGGCAGAATCGATTTGATCGGCATTGATCTTGTCCCACCAATCTCGTTTATAAATATTTTTGGCTTGTTCAAGGCTTAAACTTTTAATATCTAAATCAGGATAAGTCATGGCAGAAATACCATACTTTGTGCCGTTGAGTTGACCTTTACCAATTACACCAGTCGTCCAATTGCCACGGTCTTGACGATCATTTGTAAATTTACCTTCATGGCCAATGAGACGATCAAAGGCTTGATCAAATGTAAGAGACATGATGATTTCCTTATTTATTGAACATTGCAGCAAAAGCAGCTTTAACTTCAGCAATGATTTCGCTAAAGGTTTTACCTTTGAGTAACTGCATAGATTGATACCAAATACCAATCAGCAACATGCCAAACACGGCAAAAAGTAACATCACAAAACCTTGAGCCATATGTGAGTATTGCTGTAATTGATAATATTCAATGCAAGCAGCACCACCATATAAACTGATTGTTACGCTAATCGAAAATTTTAAAATCACACCAACGGTGATTTTTATACGACCTTGGGTGTCAATATCACCACTTAAAATCAAGGCGAGAATCGCGCCCATGATCGCTGCAATAATTTTAAAAAGCCATGGTAACCCCTTAATTGACAGCGGATCATTCATCGTTTTCCCCTTGAGGGATGTTAAGTGTTCAAACATAACTAATCCCATAATTTAATTGTCTGAGGCCGTTGAGCTTGTAGCAGTTCAGGTAAATTAATAACTTGGTGTTCTTGTAAAACCACTTGTTGCAAATTTGAGTTTGCTTCAAGCAATGCAGGTAACATGACCACCGACTGATTGCCGTAGTAGCGGTAAGCGATTGAATCAAAAGTATCGTTTTGCATTGCTTTGATCTGATTCATATCAGTTTTACTCGGTTACGTTTTGGTCTGCCTTTACTAATTAATTTACCGATGCTGTAATTCACTGTTCGACGTAAAGCTTGCGTTTTAACTTGTTGATTTTCACCACGGGTTTGTCCTGTTGTTGTGGTATCAAAATCTAAATTATCTTCACAAATCAGTGCAGCTGCTTCATAGCAAACTGCACGTTTGTAATATCGAATTTGAGTATCAGTTTCGATATTAAGTAAAAGTGTTTGATCATTAATGTTATCCATGGCGAGCATGATTTTTTCAGTCAGCAGTACTTCGCCATTGGATTTGTCTAAACGCACCTGACTCAATAAATCTGAAATACTGACATTGGGACGCATTGGATCAGGATTTTCGACTTCATTATCAGGTACAGGTGCATTTAGTAACATTTGACCTACTCCGCAGCCGTGGTGGAGTCGGTGGACGCAGGTACTGAGGCATCGGCAGTTTGATCTACAGATGTATCAGCCTGCGAGCCGACAGTGGCGTCGGGAGACGACTCGGTTGTTTGCTTACTCAATCGTTTTTCAAGGGCGGTAAGATCTTTTTTACAGCCGACTTTAACATCGAGTCGCAAGGCATTTTTATAGGCATTGAGTGCTTCAACAGGCTGCGCCTCGTTTAATGCATCCCCAAGCGCACGGTAAATTTTGGCACGGGCTTGATCCACCATTTGTTCACCGACACCCAACTCTATGATTTTTTTAATCAGTTCAGCATGGGCAATGGCAAGGTCAGAATCATCACAAAAATCTATAGCGGATTGCTCTGTAACGAATTCTGCAATGCCACGGCTGTAGCCTTCAGGCATCACCATTTCATTTAAAATCGCATATTCAGCAATACGTACCGCAAGTTCATATTCGCCTGCATCTACGGCCCAAATCATTAACGTCACTAATGTTGTATTTTGAGCTGAAGGGGAAACAGCTAGGCAACCATCGATGTAACCCAAATATTCAGGAAGCCATTCTTTTTTCTTGGCTATTTTTTCCTGAGTTGATTTGATTTCTTTTAATTGGTTCATGTGATTGAACAAACGCAATTCAATATTTGCCGTTGGTGAGGTTGGTGTGATAACGGTTTTATCACCTTCAGGCGAAGCAGGCGCAACACCCATAATGACCGATTTACGTTTTAGGCGTGGATCTTGGCTTTTTGCTTGTTGTTGCGCTTTGATTGCGAGCATCTTTTCACGATGCTCACGCATTGAATTCGTTGCCATTAGTCTTGTACCTCAATGTTTTCGATAAGAACTGCCTTTGTATAGTCTTCCACTACAAAATCTTCATTCACGGATTGGAAGTCCACAGCACGATCCCATTCAGGCTGTTCAGCAATAGAACGCATTAAAGTACCTGACTGAAGGTAAATTGATAGATTGTCAGGCGTCGTAATTAGAATGGTTTTTGCAGGGAATTTAGGCACATGCAGGGCACGTAAAGTACCAAGCTGCTTATTGGCATAGATTGTACGAGCAGCCAATTGTTCCGTTGGATCTTGAATGGTATTCAGCAATGGTAAATATTTATCGCTGAGTACCCCACGACCACAAATTGCGATTAAACCGCTATCGCGATGTTGTTCTGCGATGTATTCTTCAACTGCAAATTCAACTAAACCATCCAGTGTTTTAAACTCATTGCCTGCGCCAATTTTGGTGACAAGTTTTCCTGTACCGTCATCAACGCCTGCATAATGTTGCTCAGGCGCATTGCCACGAATCTTTTGTAGCCAACCTTTTTTTACATCTTGTAAAAGGGGATTAGCCACACGGTCTGAAGTCGGAGCACGATATAGGCCATTAAAACCAATACATAATTTATCCAATGCTACTGCACGAACAACCATAGATTGTAATTTGGCTTTAAAGTTTGGATGGTGTTTCCATGCATTTAGTAATGACCAGTAATAGGCGACGTCATAGTTAGTCTGAGTACAATCATATTCATCTAGTAAATCGAGCGAACCGACTGCGGTTGGTGCACGTGCTTTGACACGAGTATCAGTTGTCCCTGCAATGGTAGTACCTACAAGCAGGGCAATTTTTTCACCTTTTGCATTGTCCACTGGAAATATATTAATTTGCTTTAAAAAATCTGCTGCTTCTTGATAAGCAGCAATGATTTTTTGTTCAGGGACAGGCTGAACTGCAAATGTATATCTAACGTCTTCAACATTATTTGCACGGGCAACATCGGCCATATAAGCAGATAATTTTGTACGGGCAATGGGATTAAGAGCGACTGACATATTTATTTGTATCCCTATTAATAATCAACTTTGTCAGCTTCACCGCCTGCAGCTGCAGGTGGAAGATTGACTGGAGTCGTTGAAAGTTGGTTGAATTGAGTTTGTAAGCCTTGAATTGATTGCAAAATCGGTTCGAGTACTTTGCTTAAATCATCTTGTGGCGCAGCTGCAGGTTGTTTTGTGGTTTGAGCTACAGGCGTTGTAACAGGTGTTGTAGTTGTTGCAGGTGCCGGACTCAATGTACTGAATTTCTCATTCAAGTCTTTGATCGATGCAAAAACAGCAACAAGACCTTGGGTAACCACCTTTTTAAACTCATCTTCACTTTCAGTCGGCTTTGACGGTGTGAGTAAGGTTTTAAGTTGTTCTAATAAACCTTTTTGATCGGTTGGAACTGAATTGATTTCAGTTGGAGCTGTCAATGACATGTAAATCTCCGAATCGGGTTGAGTGCGTAAAGAAAATTGATTTGATGAAAACTTAATAGCTTGAGTTCCCAGTGATGCAGGTTGATCAGTCATGCCAAGACCGACTTGATAGGCTTTATTTGTCCCTGCAAAATTGCGATAAAACTCAATTGAGGGAAATATTTTCTGTCCATTTTTATTCATGGCCACAAAATTTGGTAAGGCAGAAATTGTGTTGTAAAGACAAAGTTTTCCGCCTTCTTCAACAGCTTCAACTTTGATAATGTCGCCATATGCATTAAATGGTGGTTCAGGTGACCAGCCAGCAAAATGCTCAATGTTGATGCGCCCTGCATAATGTTCAGGATTGTATGTATCGGCCATGTCTTGAATTTCTTGACGACTCAATTCACGACCATCAACCGTTTGACCTTCACGGGCAACTCGAAAGCGTTTTTCTACACGTCCTTCTCCTGGTAGTCCCATTATTTAAATTTCCATCTATGTTTCTGATGTATGCAGTCTGCTTGTGATGACAGGGAGGTCGCAACGATCTAAATCCTGTTTAACGCTTAATCAGGATTTTGTTATTCGTTGAAAATGAACACATAGCGCTACATTAAGCGCATGAATACATCACATCCTTTGACTTTCGAGAATCTAAACCCACGGCAACATGGACGAATCCTATTTGCGATGGGCATGACTGTGTCTGAAATCTCAAAACAATTAGAAGAAAATCGGGCAACGGTAGAAAGTTGGAAGCAACGTGATAGTTGGGAAAAAGCAGATTTATTCGATGATCTAACGATAGGTTTAAAAGTTAGATACTTAGCGCTGACTTTTATGGAAAATAAAAGTAATGCCAACTATAAAGAAATGGATTTTATCGGGATTCAATTTGAACGTTTTGCTCGAATTGAAAAATATCGCGCAGGTGGAACACAAGCAGATCTCAATCCAAAATTAGAAAATCGCAATAACAAACCGAAAAAACGCAAACTTAAAAATCAAATTACTGAAGATGATTTGGCATTGCTTGAACAAGCATTTCAAGATTTTTTATTTGTTTACCAAGAGGAATGGATGGATGCAATATCCTGGTCTCGAATTTTTATTTTATTAAAATCTCGTCAAATTGGTGCGACTTTTATCATTGCGTTATGGGCATTTATTGACTTACTTAAAACAGGTAAGAATAAAATTTTTATGTCAGCTTCAAGAGCACAGGCATATCAGTTTATTGAGTACATCAAAGCTTTTTGTTTGGAAGTTGTTGGCATCGAATTAACAGGAGATCCAATTGTTGTCAATGGACCCAATGGACAAGCAACTCTATATTATTTAGGAACAAATGCGCTTACAGCACAAGGACGCCATGGTGATGTCATTATGGATGAGTTCTTTTGGATTCGTAACTTCTTAAAATTCAAAAAAGTCGCTTCAGCGATGGCTTCACAAAAGATGTATAAGCAAATTTATATGTCGACGCCATCCAGCATTTTGCATGAAGCTTATGCGTTTTGGACGGGTACTGACAGCAAGCGTAAATTACCAATTGAAATTGATGTCAGTAAAATCGCATTAAAAATGCCCGTCAAATGTGCGGATAGAAAGACTCGTCAAATTGTGACTTTGGATGCAGCCGAAGAGAAGGGTTGTGATCTTTTTGACCGGGATGACTTGCTAGCCGAGTATGGTGATGAAGAGTTTGCCAATTTATTTGATTGTGATTTTATTGATGATTCAGGTTCTTATTTTCCACTCAAAGATATTATTCCTAATATGGTGGATTCATGGGAAATTTGGAACGATTTTAATCCGACTCAAACACCACATTATGACGGTGAAGTATGGATTGGCTATGATCCGTCATTCACAGGTGATAATGCTGCACTTGCAGTCATTGCTCCACCGCAAACGCCTCTATCCCCTTATCGAATCTTAGAAGTAAAACAGTTCAAAGGGCAGACTTCTCAAGAACAAGCGCTATATATCAAAAAAGTTTGTGCACGTTACAACGTCACTTTTATTGGAATTGATAACACTGGTAATGGTCTTTCTGTTTCTGAATATGTGTCTAAATTTTTCCCGGCACTCACTAGATTGAACTATAACCCTGAATTAAAAATTCGTATGGGGCTTAGAGCCAAAGAGTTATTTCAAAAAAGACGACTTAATTTTGATGCCGGTTTAACAACTGTCGCCAAAGCCTTCCTTTCTATTAAAAAAGCCATGACCAGTGGTGGTGGTAATAAAACTTTGGTTACAAGTCGCTCTGCTGAAAATGGTCATGGTGATTTGGCTTGGGCAATTATGAATGGTTTAGAAAGAGCACCGATTGTCGATATTACCGATCCATCTCAACAAGGCGCAACACGTAGCCGAATCAGAGTATTTAAATCATGAATATAAAATCTATGCTATCTCAGCAGTTGGATCGTTTACGTGTGTTGCCAACACATCAAACAGCAGCTGCTCCAACCAGTAAAATTATATGTAAGAATTTTGGGGAAGCGCAGCCTGTTTTAGACGGGCATGACCTATTCGAATATGGTTATTGTCCTAAATGGCAAGATTGGTATGAGCTTCCATATGACATGTTGGCCACGGCTAAATTATTTCGTGCAACCAGTCATCACACCAGTGCTTTAATTGTAAAACGTAATATCTTGACTAGCGATTACATTCCTCATCCTTTATTAAGTCGGCATGAGTTTAATGCTTTGGCTTTGAATCTTTTGACCTTTGCAAACTGTTACGCACATATCAAAAGAAATCGTTTTAATGGGATTATTGGAATTGGATCTAGACCAGCACTCAATATTCGTCGTGGTTTAGATTTATCCAGTTATTACCAACTTGATTGGGATCAAACCAATAATTACCAATTTGCACCACAAGATATGATTCATGTTTATGAATCCGATATCGGTCAAGAAATTTACGGTGTGCCCAATTATTTAAGTAGTGTTAATGCGATTTTACTGAATGAAGCAGCAACGCTATTCCGTCGTCGTTATTATAAAAATGGTGCACACGCAGGTTTTATTTTACATATGACAGATGCGCTGCAAAGTCAGCAAGATGTTGATGATTTAGAGGATTCACTGGAAAACTCAAAAGGGGCAGGGAACTTTAAAAATTTACTTGTTTATACACCTGGTGGAACGAAGGACGGTGTTAAAGTTATTCCATTGGCCGAAGTTGCAGCTAAAGACGAATTCTATAATATTAAAATCGCCAGTCGTGATGATCAATTAGCAGGGCATCGTATACCACCTCAATTGATTGGTGTAGTACCGCAAAATGCAGGTGGTTTTGGTGATGTCGAAAAGGCAGCTAAAGTTTTTTATTACAATGAAATTGTGTATTACCAAAACCTACTAAAACAGATCAATGAATGGTTAGGGGTTGAGGTTATAAAATTCAAAGAATATGAGCTTTTATTACCTAGTAAGTAGTTAGATTATTAATTTGTAAATATTTTTGGCATAAAAAAACCCGACATCCTGTCGGGCTTTTTTACGTATTTGATGCGTTGGTCTGACTCCTGTCGTACCTTTACATTCCTTGTATCTTATCTTGTTATTCTTATCTGGAGCATCCTGCTCTCTATGTGTCCATGATAAGAAACTGAATGAGATCCGTATATTGGCAAATTCCCTAAATTCGTGTACGCCTAGGCGTACACGAATCAGAGTTTATTTCAAGAATTATCCGCAGAAATTGAGAATGATTTCAGAGTTGTGACCGTTGAGAAATCAGGAAAATGATTTTATGATCACTTTTTAATCTAATTTATTGGCAAAAGATATCAAACTTGATCAAAAAATCCGCCTTGTTTACAAAGCAGATTTTTTTCAGTATTTTTGAATTATGTAAAATGTTTAAGTTTTGAAATTATATACTTTTAAGGAATTACTTCACATAACGCCCATTATGTTAAATAGGCGAATCTGAATTTTTTTAATAGCCTATACAGTAAAAACTATATTTTACTCAATTAATGCCATTTTTAATTTTAAATCATGTTCTTATTTTGATTTTTCTTTATAATTATGCGGTTAGTTTTGAGAAAATCTTATGGCTAAGATTACCGAAAAAAGTTTAAAAATATTATGGGGTACATCTGGAAATCGTTGTGCATTTCCAGACTGTGATATTGAAATTACAGCTATTCCTCAAGGTGCTGGATATACATTAGGTGAAATGGCGCATATTAAAGGGGATAAACCAGGCTCTTGTCGATATGATTCAAGTCAAAAAGATTTAGAAAGACATAGTCATAATAATTTAATTTTATTGTGCCCTACACATCATACAATTATAGATAAACCTGAAAATTTAAATACTTACACAGTTGATGTTCTCATGGAAATGAAAGAGAACCATGTACAACATGTTAAAGATAAATTGAAAGTAGATCCAATAAGTAATTTGGAGGATTTAAAGCAAAAAATTAGTGCTTATTTGACAGATAACCATACTTATTGGAGTAATTATGGTCCTATCTCTGAAAGAGCTAAGCGTCATCCACATAGCATTAGTTTATACAATTTATGGTTACAGATTCGGTTAGAGAAAATTGTTCCTAATAACAGGGCTATATTTCAATTGCTCAAGGTTAATAGAAGCCTTTTTGCTAACGAGCATCAACTAACTATCAGTAATTTCATGACTCATGTAGAAAGTTATGAAAGTTGGGTTCTTAGTGATGATACTTACGAATCTGTATTACCTTTCCCAGAAACTTTTCAACAGTTAATTTTAGGATAACTATGCCAGCAGCAAATGAAGATTTTCCTTGGATGAGCTATTACAAAAATTATAATAGTTTTTTAAGCAATATCAGAAACCATGATCGAGTAGTAAATGTAGAAGTAATTGATGCTCCTAATGGTTTATTTAAGATCGTGCAAGAAGATCGAACCTTAAGGGTTTTTATATGTGAATGTTACTCTTTCGGTGTAGCTGAATATGAAGAAGCCATAGAGTTTTTTACAACTCTTGATGCAATTATTATTAATTCTAATTGGTGTAAGTATACCCCTGAAGTAAAACAATATTGTAAAGAACATAGGGTAGGTGTATTTAAGATATCAGAGTTCTTTGGTGCTATTAACCTTACTAATTTTTGGAATTATATATCTCCAGATGAAAGATAATGAGCATAAAGAAATATTAAAGATATATGGATTTGGCTCCTTTTTTAAAGGAGCTGAAACGTTTAATGATATAGATTTTTTAATCATTCATCAGTCAATCTCGAAAGCTTCATGTAAAGCTGCTATAGATTGCAAAAGAATGATATTGAAAGAAATTAAGGATTCCCATATTTCTATTTTGTCTACTAAAGAAGAATGTTCTATTCAATTTATTGAAAAAAGTAATGCACTTTTTTTATGTGAATTATTTGCTAGTAGTATGGAACGTGATTTAAGCAATTTATTGGATAAAGTAATAAATAATATTAGGGCTCTATAAAGTTAAGTTTCCCTAAAATTAACATAATACAGCTTATGCGAAACCAAAAATGGGAGATTTAGGTTTCCATTTTTATCAATCTTGTTAAATCTTGAGTTTAATTTTCTCAATTTAAACTTAAAGAGCTTTCAATTTTAACAGCATTTTTCCAACTATCTAGCTTTGTTAAACCATCGACATAACGTTTAATATACGGATAATTTTCTCCCTGATTTAGTTGATAAATTAGACTGTTTAATGCGAAGCCCATCATAAAATCGGCACCAGTTAAACGATCTGCAACGAGGTATTGTTTATCTTTTAAATAGTCATTTAAAAAACTAAACACTTTATCAAATTCTACTTGGGCATAATTTTCTAAAAATACTAAGTTAGTGCCATGTTGGTTTTCAATAGAATTAAATATTTTTAATAAGTAGGGCACCATTGCCGAACTTTCTGAAAAATGTATCCACTGTAAATAGTCGATATAATCCGAATCCTCAAGGTCAGGTGCTAGCTGAGGCGCTAATTTTTGAATTAATAATTCAACAATTGCACCAGACTCAATAATTACTTTTTCATTCCACTCTATTACTGGGGATTTACCTAACGGGTGAATAATTTTTAAAGATTCTGGTGCTAAATGAGTGATTGAATCTCGATAATATTTTTTTAATTCATATGGTTGTTTAATTTCTTCCAACAACCATAGTATGCGAAAAGAACGTGACTGGTCTAAATGGTGTAATGTAATCAAAACAATTTCTAACTTTTAAAACTTCAATGGGTTAATTATAGATTAAACCCATATCAAACTCTAAATACTAAGTTTTATAAATTTTCTTAAAGTTCAATTTTACATATCAAAAATTTTCGAGCTAAGCCAAACGCAGTCTCCTCTCCCACCTGCCCACTTACTAAATGTCTCATTTTTGATGCATGCAGAAATCAAGTGTAAAGCTCATGTTTTAAAGGCTTTCAGACGTTTTAATGAATTAATTTTGATGCAAAGTGATGCGTTTTGATGCATAGAGAAAGGGCATTGAATTATGTGAGGTATTTTACTGTTTTTATAAGTCCAAAAATAAAAGTCTAATTTAGGTTACCAAGCTTTAAAGTGATATATAAGTTATTAATATTTAATAAAATAGTTGGTAACTTTTATAAGGTTACCACGGGTTACCAAGACAATTAAAAAATCAATTAATTATTAATTATCATAAGGTTAATAGGTTACTGTCGGTAACCTAAAAAACGGGTTACTAGTAACCCGAAAGTAACCTAAAAGTAACTTTTATAAATAGTAATTAATCTTAATATATTCATATAGATAACTGTATAAAGTAATAATGGTAACTAAAGTAACCTGTTTTTTTTATGACCTGATGTTTTAAAAAGTATTCCTAATTATCTTTGACCATATCTTATTTTCTATCGTCAAATTGATGCAGCTACCTAGAATTTGCTTCCACGTATTTACACATAAAATGTATATATTGTTGAAATTAAAGTAATTTTTGTATCCGACCCTCGGGACCAGAATATAGAATAGTAATATTCTCCAAAACCCCAAGCTTTATATAGAGTTTGGGGTTTTGTTGTTTCAGAGAGATATGGTTTGAATATTTGATTTGGTGTGTCAGGGCATGCTGTCTCACATCTTTCCACCAAGATTTAAAAATGCACAGTTGATCTGCATATGTTTATAAAAAGTGGTGTGCTGAAGATGGGTGGAAAAACAAGACCAGCTTTCAGGTGATGCAGCAAAGAGGTCATAAATTAAAAAATTATAATTGCTGATGAATATACCTAGCCTGACTTACATATTATTGACTATAAGTAATTGATAAGAATACTATGATTACTAACAATGATCAGTTTGTTTTTATAATTTTTTTAAGAGAGAATTAAAAAAATCTGTTTGCGCTCTGTTTTTTTATCGCCTATTTAAATTTTTTATTTATACTATTTTGTATTTGTAATTATTCTAATGATTTTGTTTTAAATAAGCTATACTATGTCTTTAATTTTTTGAAAATTAATTATAAAAATCTAATAATTATTGATGATTAATCTTATACACTTTTAGTGCGCTTATTTAAATAATAAAGATAAAGTCCTGCCAGTGATTGGGTTTAGCATAATAATTAATTTTTTCTAAACTTAAATATTTTATCTACAAAACATTTTTGAACTAAATATAGAATTTCAAAAATATAGATGGGTAATGTTACTATTGAAAAAACGATATTAAATCCAAATGGATGTTTTTTTAATACTGGATAAGTTGTTGATTATTATTATGAGAAAAATGAATGTACATAAATAAACTACCATGGTTAGTAGAAATATACGCAAATAAGTATATTATTTAATAACTTCACGGTTAATTTTAACTTCATTATTGATTAAGGATCTTACTTTTAGAAGTTGTTTTAAATTCGATTTTCGTACTAATTTTCCTATAAAACCTTTCTTTCTGAATGGATTGGTTACTTTCGTAGAAAGTATTAAGTAAATTTTCTTAAAAAAATATGAGACCAGCCCCAACAAGTGCCTGTATTACTAATTGTACCCACCATGATGTATCTGTTAAAAAGTTCATTGTTATAATCCAAAAGTTTAAATTTAATAAGAAAATGTAAAGAATTTTTTTTATTGTAAGAAATAATATTAAATATTTCAATTGGGTGTGGTTTATTTGAATCAATATGGAAACTACTTTTGTTGATTTATGTTGTCTTGAATCAAGGATAAAATATAATATGGGGTGGTTTGTAGTTAATAAAATATGTGGGTGGATTGTGTTTCTATCTTTAATAGGAATGATTTTAGATAGTACCTTAAAGAATATGTTTAATAAATATAAAATTAAAAATTGGTTTCTAATATTGTATCCAGTTAATCAGTCTTGGGAAGTTGTGAATAGCTTTTTTTAAAATTCATTGATGTGTAGATAATAATAAAAAATATTAAATTAATTTACTAAAATGGAGTTGTATGTCGTCTTAATTTTTTAAAAAGCTGAAATAAAATGAAACAGATGTTGTTATTTAAATAAAATTAAGCATAGACAAAATAAGAATTTTTTTTGTAGACTGGGTTTGATTTTTTGAATAAATATTAAAAAACTTATGTCTAACAATATTTACTCTGCTTTGGAGCAGCTTGGCTTATCAGCACAAAAACGTGCGATTCACGTACAATTTTCTAATTCGGCGTTGAGCCAGCAAGTATTCCTACAACGTATCGATGGAACACATCAAATCAATGAAGGTGTTCGACTTCAACTCATCTGTCTTGCAACGTCAGCAACTATCCCTTTAAAAAGCTTTATTGGAACGCAAGCTGCAATCGATATCGTCACAGATAAATCTGAGTTAACCCGTATTTCAGGGATTGTGACCCAAGCCGATATTGGCGCATCTGATGGTTCTCTTACCATCTATCGCCTGACTGTAGAAGACCCAACAGCACTTTGGAAACACCGTAGAAACTCTCGAGTATTTATGAATAAGTCGGTTGTGGATGTGATCCAGACCGTGTTCCAAGAATGGGCACAACGCAGTCCACTATTTGCCTCAAGTCTAAGTTTAGATAAGAGTGGTTTAAGTAAAGACTATGATGTACGTCCATTCATTATGCAGGCATCTGAAAGCGACTTTGATTTCCTGACCCGTTTGATGAGAAGTGAAGGGATTAACTGGCTGATCGATGAAGCCCAGCTTAAAGTGTCGAGTTCAACAGAACAAATCCAAGCACAAAAGCTTCGTTTAATTGATGATAATTCGCAATTTAGTGCCTTAGAACGCCGCAATATTCGCTTTCATAGAAGCAGCGCCGTAGAAAAAACTGATTCAATTACCAATTTTATTGGTCAGCGTTCCATTCAACCGACTTCGGTGCATATCCAGCGTTGGCAAGCCGATGTATTGGATATTGATGAAGGCGCTGGCAGTGTCCAAAGTAAACACAGCCATAGTGAAAATTATGACAATGCCAGTCTAGCTTTAGAACAAGCATGGCACTTTAGCCCTGCATGGATTCAAGACCTTAATGGTGAAGATGGTGCAACGCCATCGGGCAACAGTCAGATTGAAAAATTTAACCAAAACCTCAGTAACTACTACGATTCACAAGCCAAACAATTTACAGCAACGTCAACAGTGCGCGATGCACATGTTGGTTATTGGTTTGAACTGAATGAACACCCTGAGATAGATCAACACTCAGGTGCAGACAAAGAATTTTTAATCACGGCTAAAAGCTTTTATAACCAAAATAACTTACCTAAAGATCTCACCGATCAAGTCACCGCTTTAGTCCAACAAAGCAATTGGCAAACAAGTCAAATCACCAGCAACACGAGTGATGAACGTCAAGCCAGTAATTTAACCATTCAACGTCGTAATATCAGCACGGTTCCAGCTTATAACCCATTACAACACCGACCGATTGCATCAGCACAACGGGCCAAAGTGGTGGGGCCAAGCGGAGAAGAAATCCATGTTGATGAATGGGGGCGTATTAAAGTTCGCTTCCTGTTTAGCCGTAATGAAGACAACACCCATGATGGCGGTGCGGGTTCTAATGACAATGACACAGATTCAGCTTGGGTCGATGTCCTGACCCCATGGGCAGGTGACGGCTATGGGGCGCGATTCTTACCAAGAATCGGTGAAATTGTTGTGATTGATTTCTTTGATGGCAACATTGACCGTCCATTTGTGGTTGGGCGTATCCATGAAGCACAACGTCATCCAAGTAAGTTTGATGACAAAGGCAAACTGCCTGACACCAAGAAGCTGGCAGGAATCAAAAGTCGAGAGTATCAAGGCAGTGGTTACAATCAACTGAGGTTTGACGATACTACTGGCCAAATCAGCAGCCAGTTACAAAGTAGTCATGGGGCCAGCCAACTCAACTTGGGCAAACTGAGTCATCCCAAAGACAAAGCAGAAAGTGATGATCGTGGTGAAGGCTTTGAGCTGAGGACTGACCAATGGGGAGCAGTACGTGCAGGGCAAGGTTTACTACTTTCGACTTATAAACAAGACCAAGCCAAAGGTGATCACCTTGATTCAGAGTTTGCCAAAAAGCAACTTGAAGGCAGTCAGACCAACAGTAAAGCTTTAAGCGATATTGCCAAGAATCAAAAGACGGATGAAATAGAATCGATTGAGCAACTCAAAGCTTTTGCCGAAGAAATTGAAAAAGATGTTGCCAAGTATAAAAAAGCCATCATGTTACTCAGTTCTGTTGATGGGATTGCCTTAAGTACCCCTGAAGATATCCATCTTTCAGCCACAGGCATCATTAACCATACTGCGGGCGATAGTATTAACCTCAGTACCCAAAAGAATCTTTTGGGGCAAGCTTTAGGCAAAGTAAGCCTATTTGCTGCACAAGGTGGTATTAAAGCCATTGCCGCGCAAAGTAAAGTTGAAATTCAAGCACAGTCAGATGCTTTAGATGTATTTGCTAAACTGGGGATTACCATCTCGTCTACAGAAGATCGGATAGAAATCAATAGTCCAAAAGAAGTGTTGATTACTGGTGGTTCATCGCAGATTGCCCTAAATGGCTCAGGGATTTTCCCCAAAACAGGCGGTAAGTTTGAGGTCAATGCAGGGCAGCACACATTTAAGCCGGGTGCCAGTGTCAGTAAATCAGCACAACTGCCGCCATCGAATCCACTCAAAGGCGCACTCGACTTATTAAAAAGCTATGGTGGGCAAGACTTCTTTAAACAAACCGGCTTTAAAGTGATTGACTCATTTGGCAAGCAAGTGTCTGGCAAGCTGGATGGCAATGGCTTTGCCCAAGTGACAGGTATTGCACCTGGCCCTGCCAAAGTTGAATTTGAAACTGATCCACGAAGTGCATGGGATAAAGCAAGTCATTTTAACCGTGATTATACTTGGTCAGAAGAAGTGGTCGGTGGTGCCACAAGCTTTGCACAAAATGCTTTAAATTCAGTGGGACAAAATATGATGTCTCAACTCAAAAACAATTTATTCTCTTTGAATGCTGACTCATTGAAAGATATGGGCAAAAACGCTTTAAAAGACTTAGGCACACAAAGCTTGGGACAATTTAAAGAACAATTTACTCAAAGTGCATTAGGTTCAGTCTCTTCAGCATTGAATTTAAATTTATCTCCGTCACAGATGATGAATGTGGGCCAGATGATTGCTAATCCAAGTCAATCCCTACAAAACATTAAAGATCAAGGCATCGATTTCTTTAAAGACCAAGCCTCAGCATTGTTTGCTCAACAGACCAGTGGTTTAGTTTCTAATATAACTGCTGGAACAGGATTTGGGTCGTCACTGGGGCAAGGTTTTGTTGCAGAGTCATTTGGCGCTGCTCAAAATGGGCTAGATGCCCCAGTGAAAGTAGTGGATGATTTTATTAAAAAAGATGAATATTTCTCTCGCTTCTTAACCTATAGCATTACCACTCGAAAAGGCGATGCATCAGTACCTACGATCCCACAAAACATTCCTCAACAAGTCAGTCAGCCTGCGCCAATTTTGACTCAGCAGACTCCACAAGCGACAGCACCTGTCGAAGTGAAAAAACCGCAGTCGATTTATGATATGGATAAGGATGTGGTACGGATGGATCTGGAAGAGTCGCGTTATGTCACCAAACAAGTGACTGTGCGAAAAACGGCTGCTGAACAACCAGATGTATATAACGCGAGAAATAAATAATTGAACATTTTTTTGAATTTTAATTGATTGAAATTAAATTAAAAATTAGAACGTATTAAGGTTAAGCTTATGGCATTTATAGATAGTAAAAATCAGACCGCAGGGTCAAATACACAGCAACAACCAACTGCTAAAGAGACCAAGCCAGCGGTAGAGTTGGCAGTATTTAATTTGGCCAGTCTGACGCATACAGAAGACCATAAGTTTATCGCGCATCAAATCCAAAACTATTTACA